>Ga0210059_1011707_pt1 | contig 13373 bp, 10 predicted proteins | sample Ectturendosymbi2_FD_188042 | JGI IMG/M metagenome (GOLD analysis project Ga0210059, IMG submission 188042) | Ecteinascidia turbinata endosymbiont from Florida, USA - Sample 2 (SPAdes) (version 2) | ecosystem: Host-associated > Tunicates > Ascidians > Unclassified | place: Key West, Florida...
TAAAAACTTCAGCGAAATACTACCACCTAACGGTTGGCGCCCAGGGCCAGGCAAAGTGGGCCAAGGTGGCCTAAAAGTCCACCACTTATGACGTCACTCACAAAAAAACCTGCACCCCCCAGGCAAAAAATTTTTTTTTGAGTGCAATCTACTAGACTGGCCGATCCATTTGAGTCGTTGAACAGCTCTCTAGCGCAATTGGCGGAGGAGCTAAGGCGTTGGTAAGGCAATCGAAAATTGCTGTTTTTTTCGGCCGAAATCGACGTACGAATATACCGTGGACCGGCTCTCAACGTGTTAATAAGTGGGGACAACTGTATTATAGTATTGTAAAAAAAAACTAAATACGTGCATAGATACACACTATTGCCCTTAATGCATGGCTTGGTTCAAGTGACGTTATTGATTTTTTTGTTAGGTTTGGACAAGCACCTCAACAGAATAGAGGTGGTTCAGGAAGTGCTTCAGGGGTGAGTGTGTTACTGTTGCTTTATCTTCTGTTTTCTCTGGAATTCGGAAGCACCATAAAAAGTGCGACCATTTTATGCTGCTCTCTGTTTGTCTTTGTTCAGTAAAAGCAAGCCGTTCCTGCAGGTCAATGCTTGTTGGCAGAACCTTAAACTATTTCTTGGGTTAGCTATATACAGAGCAAGTGCAGAATTCATAATTCATATTTTTAAACATTTGTGGAGTCAGGTTGGTTCTGTGCTTAGTAAAATTTGCCAGGCTATCATGATGCCAAATTATGCTGGTTGCTAAGATGTTTGGGTGATTTTGGTGTTACCCATTTTCCTAATAAAATGTGTTAAAAAGTATGTCAAAAATAAGCCCAAGGATAGCTACATTGAAGTTTGATTGAAAAGACGCAAATGTTCAAAAACTGACCTGCGTGTGGTTTGATTCGAAATAAAGCACCACACACAGAGTCATAATGCACTGGATGGAGGTATGGACAATTTCGGAATACTGAATCCAGGATTCAGATCCTAAACTATCTGAATCCAAAATCCTAATTTAAACTAGGTAATAGGATTCAGGTCAGTGGCATGCTTGCTTGCACCAGATTTGAAAGCACATGAACAGACATTTTTTCAGTCCACCCTCTGCATTTTTCTCTTGGACCACGAGTAAATTTAGCACTATTGCACATGCAGTCATTTTTTCAGTCCACTCAAGATGCATTTTTCTTTTGTACCACATGGAAACTTAGGACATACTTTTTGCATAAAAAATGTAAAGATTTTGGGTTAAGGTTTTTTGTGGTTGACATAAGTGGGTTGGTTTTGGGCCATTTTGGGTCAGGTTACCTGGCCCTTAGTGGCAACCACTAGATGGAATTTTTTGACTTAAGCTTTTATTTGAAATGGCCATAATCCACATCATTTGAGTCTTTGTTTTTCTAGCGTTTCTGGTTCAAAAGGTATGATCTAGTATCAAAAGACTCGGTCCAGAAAGTATCAAAAGATGCGGATTGTAGCCTAGTTTCCAATAAAAACTTCAGCGAAATACTACCATCTAGCAGTTTGGGCCCAGGGCCAGGTGAAATAGGCCCAAGGTGGCCTAAAAGTCCTCCACTTATGATGTCACTCGCAAAAAATCCACACCACCCAAAACGCAAAATACAAGACTTGCCGAGTCTTGAGCTTTTGACTGGGTCTGTAGTGCTTACCAGACCGGAAGATCTCCCGCACAAAGCCATGTGCGATCTGACTGTTTTTACACGAACCATTTGAATTAACCCCTGTGCGAAAGTGTTAATGATTTTTTTAATTTTTACTGTTCTCTGTACATCCAGACACCTAAATTTTGAAAATTTGTTGTTTTCTAATCATATTTGTTTCTGCAACAGCTCTCATATCGTGGTGGTGGTGGTGGTGGTGGAAACAAGTATTCATCACAAAGCCATAATTCACAAGGTGAAAATGTTATGCTCACACAATATTGTATAATTAGGTTTGCCATAATGTGTTTCTTAGTGAATGACAAAGTTGAGCAGAATAATTGTAATTTGTACATATTTATTAATGGTCTTGTACCTGTGGTGGAAGTTTGTGTGACTGTGTAATTTTTTTTGTGTGGAAATTTGTTTCTTGCAGTTTCTTGCACTATCACTTGTAGATCTTGCAATGATGTGTTTCATCTGTCAATCCTCAGACTAACTTCATTGGTGACAAATTTAATGTGTTACTGAGCAAGATCTTTCAAGATAGTGATTCCCAGTAATATTCCATTGGTGATTCAACGCGATGTAGTTGTTAGTAAACAGTTTGACCGTCGACATGATAGCCTGCAAACCTACATAACCGCAGTCGGTCGTTGTTTCCTGTGGCGCATTCCAATGCTTTTGTTCGTCGTCATTCTAATTCTGACTCTACATCGAACTGTTACATTATGTTTTTCTGACTTCATGCTCAAGTGTATTGGCGTTTTTTGTTGTCTGTCTGAATATAATCGAAAGAAGCAGTCAACTTAGTGCACTACTGGAGAGTTATTAGCGGACAAAGCGCTGAGAGCCTTTTAATTTGCCTTGCTTTGGCTTGGCAACTTCAAGACATCAGGTTGCTTAGTTGGGAGACCAACCTGTGCTCCTGCAATAACTAGGTTGACCCCTCAACTAGTAGGGTCCTCTACAATAACCTTCAACTCAGTACTTACACTAGCATTTATGGTTCAAAAGTTATGCAAAATAAAAATAATTATCTAAATAAGGGATTAATCAATTATTGTGTACTTCGGATCATAACTTTTGAACCTGAAACCTCAGCAAGTCATCCAAAGAAAGCTGTTCAAGTTCCCTCAAGACGCGACAAGTCTTTGAGTCTGCAATGAAAAAAACTTTGGTCTTGGATTTCAGGTTTTTTGTGAGCGTCATAAGTGAGGTAGGTTTTTGGCCATTTTGGCTCATGTTACCTGGCCTTGGGCCCAACTGCTAGATGGAAGTTTTTCACTCTAGGCTAGAATCCGAGTGACTTTGATCAACTTTCTAGTGTCTCTGGTTCAAAAGTTAGGATCTGAAAACAACAAATTAATTATGTATTAGTGCAGGGGTCTCCAAACTTTTTTGTTCTAGGGCCACATAAGCTGTTACTCAACAGTCCGAGGGCCACATAAGCTCTTACTCAACAGTCCGAGGGCCGGACATCTTACAAAATGTGATTGTTTCAGGACTTGTTTCTGCCAAATCAACAAATTTTCCTTTGTTGTATTGTTTTTCCTCATTGGCAAAATGTCTACGCGGGCCGGATGAAATGGCTTCGCGGGCCGGATTTGGCCCGCGGGCTGTAGTTTGGTGACCCCTGTATTAGTGGATTAATTATTTTGTTGTTTTTAGATCACAACTTTTAAACACGAAACTCCAGCAAGCCATCCAAAGTGTCAAAAGACTCCGATTTTAGCCTAGTTTCCAATAAAAACTTGAGCAAAATACTACCATCTAGCTGTTTGGGTCCATGGCCAGATGAAGTGGGTGAAGTAGGCCAAAAAGACCTAAAAGTCCACTTATGATGCCACTCACAACAAATCCAAAAGCACCAACATTTTTCATTGCAGACTCTAAGGCTTCCAAGTCTTGAGGGTTTGAACAGCTCTCTAGCGCAATCAAAAGACATGTGCATGTGCTTGATTTAGACTGGCTTAAAAGATCTGTGTGGTTTGCATTTCTTCGTTTACAATACTGCAAGAGTAATTTTTAGTATAATCTTATTCAGATTGCTTCATAGTCACACAAATAATGAGTGTGGTGTCATATTGTGTCTGTTATGTTTCTTATTACCAGACTAAAGTGCTCTTATGCTTATTTATTATCCATAACATCAGGTATATTTATGCCTTGTGAGGAGTGGAATGTCATGCAGTTTGGTACCAGTTGGTGACAACACCTCTGTGCTGGTGATTTAGAGATTGCAATCAAAAGCTTGCCAGTCACCAACCGCCTGGTGGTCTTAAATGCATTGGATTAAGTGTTCTTGCTGATTGATGTGAATTATCTGAAAAATGGCCAAATACTCAACCAAGCACCTACTTTCTTCAGATGGATACAATCAACCATCATCAGAATATTCATCATTTAATTCTCCATCATATGGTTCATCTGGATATTCGTCTTCACAGTAAGGATGAAATATCTTATTTTGAGTGAAGAAGCTACCATACTTAGTCAACACTGTTGGTACCGGTAATGCTTATTGGCATCATTGCTGAATCTTGTGAAAACGACTGATATCAATAGAAATCAAACTTGTGGCTTGCAACTAGAGCTCGACCGATGTATCGCACCGATATATATCGGCCGATATGACGATGTTGCCAATGTATCGTATCGGCAAAATTCCGCCAGTATATATCAGCAATATTTGCTCATAAAAGTGTTGCGCTGTTGCTCTGCATGGAGCGTTCGGAAACCATTCGGAAACCAAGTTGCTACTTCGTCTTTGACCCTGATTAATTAACACAAATGCTCTGTCCTGTTTCTAGCACACAGAGCCTTCACGCATTCGGACCGCTGTGCAATAGTCATGACAAAACGCTCTATGATGTAACATATTCACTCAGGTTTTGGCACGATAAGCAGATGATTGTCTCCAAACAAACTACGTTACCTGGTTACGTGCTTTTGTGTTGGCTGGCTGTTTTATCAAGGTCTCTCTAGGCTAGACAGTCTTGCGTTCAGCGTGCATCAAAAAAGTGCCTACGTCACAGCAAGCAGGGCCCAGGTTTGCGCAGCTTCGATGTTGTACAGTTCTCCATCGCAATGAAGTGATGGTTTAATGCGTCGTGCATTTTTTTGCTTATAACATCTGAGCGTAGGCACAGATGTCTACACAAGGAGTAAGCCCACTTATATGCAACAATTGTTTGCTGTCTGTGCATTCTTTTATTTAGAGTTGGACTACTGAGTCCTAGAAATTGCTATGGACTGCAGTAGGCACAACGGATTAAACCATCCTATTAGTCAAACACAGCTGGTTGAAATGGTCACGTGACAAGCACATTACGTAAAAAAACAAGGGCTTAGGTTTAGTCTACAGTTCACACAATGCGAGGAAGAAGCTGCTAACAACTTGCCAGCACTGAAAGCATAACATTGCTTGTCTATTAGACTGACCTATTTGCAGATGTCACAGTCAACTAAGACAGTCAAGCTGTCCAAACTTGTCATGTGACCAGTTCAACCAATCATGTTCGGCTCCAGGAGTGCATATTTTGCCTCACAAGGCAAAACAGTGTATATCTTGCCTCATAAAATAATTGTAATTTGTGAAATTATTTTCTTTGTTTATGTGGCCTGAAGAAAAATATGCACTGTAATGTCTTTCATCAGCTGTAGTTTAAAAATGTTTGGCCAAAGGCAAAATAGCTCCAGGAGTGGTTATTTTGCCTCATGAGGCAAAATAGAGCCTCATAAGGCAAAATAGATACTGCTTGAGCAATACAAAAATATCAATATCAGCATTGAGAATTGAAAAGCATCGGTATCAGCACAGAAAAACTTATCGGTCGAGCTCTACTTGCAACATTCTTGATTAAGGCACAGCACAATGCTTGTGTGACCAATATGGCAACCAGCTTTCAGTTTTCAGACGTTATTGGTGTAGTGAAGACTTCAGCATTGCAAACTAGAAGGCTTACCACATCTTTTAAGGATTTGAACAGCTCTCTAGTACGATTGGCGGGCGAGTTATGGTGTCGCACAGTGACAGTAAAAAAGTTGTTCAAACAGGTGTTAAAGAAAAAGGTTATAACAGAAAGCCATTCATTAATACGTTGAGAACCGGCCTACGGTATATTCGTACTTGGATTTCAGCCTAAAAAACAGCAGTTTTCGGTTGCCTTACCAACGCCCTAGCTCCTCCGCCAATTGCGCTAGAGAGCTCTTCAAGGGCTCAAACGGATCGGCCAGTCTAGTAGATTGCACTCGAAAAAAATTTTTTGGTTGGGGGGTGCGGATTTTTTGTGACTGACGTCATAAGTGAAGTAGTTTTAGGGTCATTTTGGCTCATGTTACATGGCCTAGGGCCCAACCGCCAAAGTGTTTCGCTGAAGTTTTCATTGGAAACTAGACTCGAGTTCAAGTCTTTTGAGCCTTTGATCAACTTTCTAGCGTTTCTGGTTCAAAAGTTATGATTTAAAATAAACAAATTAATTATCTGATTAGCTGATTAGTCAAATATTTTGACTAACTTACATCATAACTTTTGAACCCGAAACTCCAGCATGTCATCCAAAGTATCAAAAGACCCGGATTGTAGCCTAGTTTCCAGTAAAAAGTAAAACCAGGCGGCTCTAAAAGTGTTAACAATGAAATGTTGTTCTGAGCAAAAATGGCTCAAACATCTGCCGTTTGTGAAGCAAAAGTTTACTCAACTGTCAGGTTGCGACTGTTGAACTGCATGCGAGTAGCTATAACCCATTAAAAAGTCATTAAAACCCTTAACCCTTTGACAACCGCGATTGGCTGGCCCGTTTTTGGCCATCAATCGCCAGCTGCTAGAGCTGGAGAGCTGTTCAAACCCTTTATGGATTCAGCAAGTCTTCTAGTTGACATCAAAAAAAATTTTTTTTCGTTTTCGGTGGGGGTTTTCTGGAGGTGACCTCACAATGAGGGCATGTTTTGAAATTTTGGTCACCTTTGGCCAGACCTGGGCCCCAACCCATTGACCCATTCTATTGGCTCAAAGTTATGTTGAAAACTATGTCAAAATCCACATCTATAGAGCCCTTGATTGACTTGCTAGCATATCTGTAGCCAAAATTATGGGTCAAAAACCCAGTTCTTGGCCTAATTCAAAACTTTTCAGAAAAAGAATAAATTTGCCCTTTCAGGGCAAACTTTGGCCAGCCATAACTCGGCAGCAGATTGAGCTGGAGAGCTGTTCAAACCCTGTGATGACTAGTGGTGTCGTGTAGTTTAAGATTAAAGCAAAATTAAAAAAAAATTTGGTTGGGGGGTTTTGGGCCAATGGGATCATGACAGGGGCATGTTTTTTTGGTTGATTATATGACGTCATCATCCGATCCCATGCGCCAATATTTTGGCTCGCAGTATTTTTGGATTCTAACCAAGAATACGTGTTTTTAGAGCCCTTGATTGAGTTTCTAGCTTTTCTGGTTCAAAAGTTAGGCCAAAAAAACAGCTGAATGGTAAGGAGCTTTTCTCAATGCTTTTGGGGGATTTCCTTAATTTATTTTAATGTTTTTTTGCCCTAATCTTGGAACCAGGAACGCTAAAAACCTATTCGGACCCTTCAAAGTCCCGGAATGCAACCAAAAAACAGCTAAACTAAAAAAAAATTAATGTCATTTAAATGGCTCCTGCGGGTCTTCAAGGAAGGTCGGGCAAAAATGCTGACATCAGCAAAAAATAACATAAACATCCTATCATCATATAAGCATTGTAAAAAAAACAGACATCCTAAACTAAAGTTTTTTTGCAAACTACATACCTTCACGAGTCTTTGGAGGGTTTGAACAGCTCTCTAGGTCAATCTGAAGGCGAGTTATTGCCTGGGGAGAAATGCTCCTCAGAGTGGCTTTTGAGGGAGCAAAATTTTGGTCAATTTTTGGTTTATGAGCCATAATTTTTGCTCCCGATATGTTGGGAAGTCAATCAAGGGCTCTATAGATGCGGATTTTGACATAGTTTTCAACTAAATATTGAGTCCAAAAAATGGCCCATTGGGACAGCACATAGGGCCAGGCAAAGATGGCCAAAATAACACAAAAACACCCCTACTTGTGACGTTTCCCCAGCGAACCTCAAACCCAAAACGAAAAACGTTTTTTTCGATGTCAACTAGAAGACTTGCTGAATCCATAGAGGGTTTGAACAGCTCTCTAGCTCTAGTGGCTGGTGATTTTTGGCCAAAAAAGGAGGCGCCAATATGTTGGCACGTGCGGTCGTTAAAGGGTTACAGTCACTAAATTTTTTGTTGAACTTCTGTATGAACCCTGTTAGCTTGTGACTAGTTGGTGCATGCTTGTTTTGCCATATATATATATATATATATATGAGTGTGATAACATGTATCTGTATCTCTTCGTGTTGGCAAGTGGAAATCAGTAACAGAAAAAAACTGAATCTGTGTTTACTGGTGCAGATATACGTCTTACGGATCTGGCTCTAACACTTATAATGCATCTTCTGGCAACCGATCTGATGCAAGCTATACTTCAGACTATAATGAACCCCCTTTAAATCCTGGAAGCTTCTCTGGTGCTGGACATTATGGAGGTTTATCATGTTTTACTTGGATTCATGTATATTCTGCCATTATCTGTTGTCTAATTTGAAACATCTATTTGCTAGTGTGTATGAAGAGTTGAGTTGATTTTTTGGCAATAATTAGCATTCCATCACAAAAAACAAATTAGTGCCAGGATGCCAGGGCATTGAAGGAACCAGAAGGTTATCAGGTCTATGCCCATTTTGTGTCAACTTACGATGTCATTTCTTCAGTTAAGACGGCCAGTGTCATGCGCCATGACAGTTGAATTAGCTTTACTACTGTCCAGTTTCAACTCTTTGTGTTGCATATATGTACATGCGTGGGAAAGATTTGCCAGGTGATCAACACAGTTGCACAGGGAGTGCTGGGTCGCAACTGGTCTCTTGTAGTGACATTAGGATGATGAGCTGTTTGCCTGCTGTGCTTAGTATTTTCCTTTTTGCCAAAGTGTTTCAAGATCATGCTTATGCAGCATGGGATGGTCGTGGTTGTTCTTTATAGCTGTTCAGTATGATTAACTGCAGGAACTACTCTATGTTCTCATCATCCACCCTGTGTAACCCCAAAAAGCTATTAAAATCAGCAGTGAAACTAAACACTACTTGGTGATGAAAGAAGATGCACCATCTTCCAAGATGAAAGGGGTGAGCTCCAAACGGTCCTTTTCAGGGTGAGAAGCGCTGACCTCTTGCAGGGAACCTCTTGGCATCTTGCTGAGGCTGGACATCAGCTAAACATGAGGTGTTGCACAGAATCTCCGTTCAAGAAAAAGCCACAGCTATACTGGTACAAGAAACACATCAGACTCCCTAACTGACTCAAATTAGTTGGCTACACATTGGCAGACTACATTTCTGGATAACACCATGGTGTAGTAACATTTGTCTTGAAACTTGTGATGTTCACGCATGTAGAGAGCTGACAAGACAGTAACCCCCACACAGTGGTCTGTCATTGAAATTCAAAACATCAATATCATGAACTGCTGTTCTTTTTGCTACTCATGTTGTTATTTCGTAGCGTTTGCCACCAGGTTTCAAATCATAAGTTAGCTCTTCTGGCGTTTTTTATTATTAGCTGATGCTTCGCCCACCTATGATCAGTAGAGCAGGCCCAGCAGTCCAGTCATGAATGTGTAGCACCCATCTGTCATGAATGTCATGAACGTCTAGCACCCATCATAGGACAGTCAATAAGACTAGGCAGCTTGAACTGCAGACACGGAAACTGGGGTAATGCAAGCTCTAACACATATGGAGAACATCTGACAGAATGGCGAAGCATCAACAATCTACAGCTACATTATAATCCCAAACAACATCCATCCTTTCAGTTTGGTAGATGCAAGAACGAACTTATTGTACAACCGTCAATGGTACAACACTAGAAAGACAGTCCTGGACAGATTTTCCCATTCCCAACATCATCTCTCAAGTATTTGAACCACCTCCATGATCCAGTCAGCATTCTTGCCAATCCCAAGATAAACCTTAGAAGGCTAACTGGGCCAAGTATGCATCACTGACTGATCATCTGCATGACTTGTTACCAAGGTAACATTAACAAGGCATACTCAAGTTTTACCAAGTTAGCGGCCAAAGAAAGCATTACAACAAGATTCTGAAAAGACTACATTCCCATGTAGGATGAAGAATGCACGTGCCTGTATGAAGCAGACATGGGGCGATTACAACATAAATGCAATCGATGACGATTACTTGCCACCTGCTTGATTACGATTACATTGAAAATAATCACCATTACAATCGCGATTACATTTGTCTTGAAACATCCTCAGAAAGAAAACGAAACCCATTTGCATAGTTTGTAAGTATATTTTCAAACAACATACGATATGAATCAATGCAATAAACGAAATTACTGATCTGTAAGGATCACGCACCGGAAAAAAGAAAAATAAATATTGATTGTTTACTGAGATGTTCATGTAGTCAACACATCAGTGGCGTAACTAGAGGTTTGAGTTAGAGGAGAAATTTAGCTGAAAACAGTCCCACTGGTCTCTGTAAGTGACCAGGGTAAAGATTTCCTTCTACTCAACACAACACTAAAAATTAGCTGAAAACAGTCCCACTGGTCTCTGTAAGTGACCAGGGTAAAGATTTCCTTCTACTCAACACAACACTAAAAAACACAAATTATAGTGAATCTGGGTGTGGATGGCTATACAGTACTAAACCCCAAATCAATGGAAAATACTAGAAGACGCAAACAGATGACACTGTACTAAGAACCTATTAAAAGGATACTAAAACCGAAATATAAGCTAAGTGGGGGTTGCAAGTTTTACTTTTAGCTGGCCAGGGAAGTCAAATCGCCCCTCTTCCCTCCCGTCAATTACTCCACTGCAACAAACTCTTAAAAATATTGATTAAATAATCAATGTTTAAAACCTTTGTGACAGTTGATAAACATCAACGCTTCGAGATATCAGGCTTGAAAATTTGTCCAGCAAAGCTGAAAATGCGTTTGTTAGTAATTTCAAAATTGCTGACTATTTCTTCTAACTATGGGTTATGATCGTTTTGCAAGCCAACATAGCATTGTGCAGCTTTATACACTAATGCCAATATAGCTGGACATCTGTCAATTAACCGAAAGACATGTTAACAAAACTCACAGGTTTCGTTGAGCTTGTTTTTACCAGTGGATCACGGTTGACATCAGTGTTGTGGAAAGGTACTTTCGACTTGGATTAAAATACCTTATGAAAGAAGGTTAATTTAGTGTATGCAAATTAATGTACCAATAATAAATGAAACAAACACCTCATGTAATTTCCCACTATTCTGTTGCCGAAATGTCAACCCATTTTTAAAAAAAGTTCTATGTTTGATGCTACATCTCACTAGACTAAACTCACTACGTATCTTCTGGCAGCCAACAGGAAGGCTGCTAACTCGAACAAAGCGAGAATTAGCTAGAAACGCTCTGCTTGCCCCTGGAACACTCTGCTTGCTCCCCTGAAACATAACCATAACAAATGATTGTAAAAAAGGAAACCCAGCCACCACAACCGGGGCTTATTGCGCAGTGATGTAGAGTCAAGATTTTCAAGTTTGATTGTGAAAGTGATCGTCGATTACGATTAAATTGGCAATGTAATCGATTACATTTCATTTTTGGTCAATTCAATCGATTACGATTACCCGATTACCCTATGTCTGGTATGAAGAGTGCACACAAAGCACACAATCTCATCCCTAACAAGCCTCCTCAACCAAAAGAGCACTGGATAGAAGCTGTCACCAATATAGATCTTACCCACTCAGCCAGACAAGCTTGCAAAGTCAGAAACTGACTCACAGGCAGAAGTCCAACAAAAAAGTGATGCTCGATCACCCCTGACAGCTTAACTAAGGCAGTTGTAAATAATAGCATTACGAAGAACCTGGATAAAGTGTCTATGCTAAAAACAATGAAAGAACTTAAACATCAATCACTACTTGCACTTGGCTAACACAAAATGCCCCATCATACTGGATGAAGTGAACGTAACTCCAAAAAGCATAGAAAACCTAGCAAAGTACCCGGCCCTGATGGGATTCACAACGAGTTTCTCATATGCACAGGAAAGAATATAGCTATTTGGATGACAACTTCATTAACAAACTGTTTTGTCTTAAACTGATTCCTAGGATGTGGCGCAGTGCCTCCATTATCACTATACTGAGACCTGGTAAGGACCCAAAACTTGAAGCTAACGACCCATTCCACTGCTCTGTACCTTGTACAAGCTCATGTAGTGTGTGGTTCTAAATATAATATGACCCAGTGTAGACCCTTGCCTAGATCCAAGGAGCAAGCTGGCTTCTGTCACGGTAAATCCACAGTTGATCAAGTTTGGCAGCTTAAACCGAACATTGAACTGGTGTTCACTCTTCAACAGCAGAAGTGTGCATGATGTCTTTCTGGATTTGACATCGACCTAGGATGCTGTCTGGCACAAGAGACCACACTTTGAGCTGTTAAAAATCAAGTGTAAGCAAATGACAAATTCTGTAATGGAACTACCTTGCACAAAAACTTTTGTTCTAGTGACAAGTGAAGGTTAGAAAAGTCGTCCCCCATATGCTACTCCACAATTTCATGGAAACAATTTGGATCAAAGCTCAACATTCAAATATCACATCAAACTGCTCAAGAGCAAAGACTCCGCTAGAGGTGTTTTTTTTGCTGAGACATTTCGGTCATTTGTACCATAGTAGTATTAATACCTGCAGTAACAGTATTCACTAGTCTGCCTCTTCGGACATAGGACCGAATTGACTTAATTTTTTTGTCATTAAAAATTTGTCTGTAACTGAAAAAAATAAACCCAGAGCGAGAGTGTCTTTGGTTAAGCTTCTTTTGAGCCAGGTCTTCAAACCACTGCTTGGCCGCACTAGATCTCGGGACAAGTGTTGAGCAGCCATTGGATTAGCAATATTTGTAAAGCCACAACAGTGACCCACACCAAGCGAATCTATTGCAATTTATTGCGTAAGGAAACTAGTTTCGTGTATTACACATCTTCAGTCCTGTGCAAAAGTCGACATATGAAACAAAAAGAAAAAATTACGCACTGTTGCTAAGATCCAAACTCAAGGTTACAAAAATTTAAAGATTAAGATCAAAACTCAAGGTTACAAAAATTGAAGATTTTTTCTTTTTGTTTCATATGTCGACTTTTGCGCAGGACTGAAGATGTGTAATACACGAAACTAGTTTCCTGACGCAATAAATTGCGATAGATTCGCTTGGTGTGGGTCACTGTTGTGGCTTTACAAATATTGCTGAATGATACGTACAAGCTGAATCATTGCAAGGAGATGATAGCAGAACCAGGCAGGAGATTCCTCAAACAGCAGGCTGAAAAGCTCAAGGCGGTTTTTGTTGCAGCCATTGGATTGTCTCATCGTCCGGAACCGTCAGGCTGAGCAGTCAGTGAGGATATGACGTTGGTGGGTTAGACATTGGAGGACAACATGGTTGACGGTTTGTTCTTCTGTGCCACACTAACAGGCTGCAGAGGAGGCCATATCCCTTTTGTGCAGGCAGGAGATGAAGCGTCTGACATTGATGTGGAGGTGATTAAGCCAGACCCAGGCTCTTCTTGGGATGGTTATTCCAGGAGGGTGGGTGTCG
>Ga0210059_1011711_pt1 | contig 13371 bp, 2 predicted proteins | sample Ectturendosymbi2_FD_188042 | JGI IMG/M metagenome (GOLD analysis project Ga0210059, IMG submission 188042) | Ecteinascidia turbinata endosymbiont from Florida, USA - Sample 2 (SPAdes) (version 2) | ecosystem: Host-associated > Tunicates > Ascidians > Unclassified | place: Key West, Florida...
TGTGGTTCGTTTTATGTTTGGCAAACCTGACATTTCTTGGATCAGAAACTCAAACACCTGGATTTGAACTGAAAGTCGGTTCCTTCACCATAAAATGGAATCACGTGGTCATTGGTGAGTTCAAATCACAGGTGGTTAAAAGCTCCATGCAACGTTGAACTGTGTTTTATTTGAAATGCATATTATAAGCACGCTTAAAGCAGTCTGCAAAAGCTACCAAGCCTCGTTCACACGTGTTGCTCCAGAAGCGTCAATTGCGTATCGACCGTTCGGAGACTCAGGATGCAGAGTTGGATCAATTGCAATTGTTGTAATTGCAAACGAATATTTTTCTTCTTGTGTGATTGAAATTTTCAAAAAAATGACAAATTCCTATTACATTTTACAAATTGCGATTACGTGCACAGAGCTTGTCAGACGCACAGGACAATGTCAGGATTGAATATATATGATAACCATACTGACTGATAAAATGGAAAGACCAACAACATCTTTTCAATCACACATTTGTCGTTCAGGATCTGTACGTATTGTTTATATTTTCTTGTTCTGTTAAAAAAAAGTGCATTTGCGTTTTCTAATTAAATTCAATTTTTAGAGTAATGAGAATAGTAATTTTATTTATTCAGCAGAGAGTAATTGCTGCGTAATTGAGAAATTTGAAGGAACAATTGTTATTGAACTAAAATACTGCAATTGATCCAACTCTGTCTGGGTGTTCTGACGTATGGGGGCCGTAAACACAGGCTCACTTAGTCGTGACGCCAAAACGATTTCCAATAGGACGTGCAAAATTCCTGTTAAACCGTAAAAGACAGCTTTGCACGACTTTTGAGGTATTTGCGGAAAAATTGTGAAACGATACCTGCAACACAGCTTATTAGAAGCCCCCAATGACGTAATTTAGCATAATAAGCAAATATTAACAGTTAACCACTTAATCCACTATTCTCAACTTTGAGATACACAATCGCTGTTTCATGATACACAGTCCATTTTTTCCCATTGTATCCAGGTTAAATATTGTGTCTAAATTCAGTCACATCTTTTTGCATTAAACATGAATTGTGTCTTGACCATCTTCACGTTACAACGCATATCCAAACAACACTGAGTTGCGCATATTTGAAGGAGGTGCAGACTGCGCAAAGTTCATAAAAAATACTTGTCCACAAATGCATTTTCAACAGCAAATTCGGCTGCAGATAAGCTTGTTTTCAGGTTCAGTTTAAAAGTTCATTGAGATAATCAGCAAGTAAACATGAGCTGAGAAAGATTTTTGAAAACATTTTAGCTGAGCATTAGTGATTGTCATTTTCTTTCTAATTTTAATGTTTTTTCATATTTTTCTTTACCCACAAAATTGTGTTTGCGTGATGTTGCAACCAATTAGTTATCACACAAAATAAATCAATAATTGAGCTAAAGATTATGTATTTGTTTTTTACAATGCCTGCTCTAAACGTTATCGTATAGTTTGGTGATGATTTGAACCTTAGAGAAAGTTTTTATTCGGTTAAAGCAGGTCTGCACAACTCAGAACGCTCGAAGTGCCAAATTCTCAACATGAATTTGCAAAAGTCTTTTTAATTTCGATGTATGGATTTTGTTGTGGTAGGGAAGAAATTCTGGAACGACAATTACTCATTCGAGGTCGAGCTTTTGCAACATTTTCTACAATTGAGATACGTGGGCCGTATGTTGTGCAAGTCTGGGTTAAAGTATTTCAGTTACTGTACCGTCCATAAAGATAAGTTTTTGTATGAATTTCAACACTGCAGTTTGATTAAAAGTTGGTTGTCGCGCCTGTAGCTCCGGTGATCAGGGTTGGGAGTCGGTGTCGAAAGGAGTCGGAGGTTTTTGGGTGAAGTCTGACTTGGATTCCTAACAAAAAGGGAGTCGGGGTCGGATTTTTATGTCGGACTTTAGATGTCCAATTGGATCATTTTTTACATCACTTCCTAAGTTTGGAATTCCTGTTGAAACGGAGAAATTTCTTATGAAGCTTTTGTTGAAACAGAATTCTTGCTGTGAGCCACGATTTCCATTGAGTGCTATTTGCTACAAAATTGTTGACAGCCAAACTTCATTCACTTTATGTTAAGGAGTCGGAAATTTTGGAAAGGTCGGCGTCGGTAACTTTGCCTCCGACTCCGCAACCCAGCCGGTGATTATGATTTTTAAGCAAATAGATACTTCAATCGCATTCTTTGTATTCACAGGTGCAATGAGCGCTGTAGTCGCCGTGTTTCAAACAGAAGTTTACCTTGCACTGTTCCGTCTTTACCCGGTTTACCAAAGAAAACCAATTTCAGCGGCAGGGTCTACTGTAGACAGAGTGATAACGCTTGATTCTTTGCATAGACCCCATTATCTACCTGGCACAAGTTTAAATCAAGATACTACAGATAGAAATAGAGATTCGATTTTGCAGTCGAAATTTGGTGCCAATAATAAACTTCCACCAAAAAGCACTGAATACAAAACAAGCGATCTACAGGGAAAAGCCCATAAAGCTGATGCGAGTGTTGTTATGATGAAAACAAGTTTTAAGGAAAATTCTGAAAAACCAGACCTTGCAAGATTGGCACATAGAGGAAAAAAATCTGGTACACAGACAAAACCTGCAGACTTAACTAACACTACAGAGAAAAATAAGAAATCACCAGGCGAAAGTCGAAACAAACCGATGAATTCCAGTATCGTTAGAAGTCGTGAAAGTAATCGTGAAAGATCCAGATCGCCAAGCAATAAGCAAAGTATGCAGTCATCTAAGTTTCTATCAACAGATCATGTGAGATCTAGGGATGAGTCTCCAGAGTCAGTCGGAAGATCAGAGGTCTTTGATAAACATAAAAACATCGCCCAAACGTCAGCGATGCCAACGCACGAAGAAAGAAAGCATGCATTGCACAAGAATTTGATGGATGGCAAGTCCAAACATGTTTCCACGAAATCAAAACAGAAATCAAAATCGGGCACAAATAAACTTAATGAAAAGTCTGGTGAAACTGCTAGTCAATCAGTAGAAATGGTAAAGACGTCGAAGGAAAATCTCGTAATTCAAAGACAGGAAGCGTCTTCGCAATCACCTTATAAATTAGAAATTAATCAGTCACAAAAAAATGTCGAACAATCACCAAATGGCATTTCTAACAACCATGATAAATCCATGCAACCATCGAAGGAATCTGAACCAAGTAACTCGAAAGTTGGCGCAGAAGCCACTCACGTTACGAAAAGAAAACATAAAAGCGGCTCATCATCTAAAAAACACAGAAAAAAGAAGACGAAGGATTCAGTAAAATCCAAACCAGTTTCAGTGAAGTTTGAACTGTCCTCACAAGATGACGAGGTTGTGGGTGAATCGTCTCCGAAGGATCTCTCCGAAAAACAAAAGAAATCACTAAAGTCGAAACAATCGGAAGATGAAATGAAAGAAGTGAAGAATAAATCATCCAGGAACTCTTTGAATGGAGAAAAAAAGCTTGAAAAAGAGGATTCTGATTTCCAAAGAAAAACAGCAAGATCAGAAATGAAAAGACCTGGTCATGCAAAGAAAATTCATGAATTTCACAACGAAGAAAAAGAACGATCAAACGAGTTCTCAACTCAGAATCGTTCCAAGATGGCTGATGAAGGAAAGGATACGTCTCCACAACGCTTGGCAACTTCACCAAAACACTTGATTAAAATCAAAACAAGAATATCGAAATCGAAGTCTGCACCAGATTCGCATCGCATTTCGGAAAAAGAAAGTGGAAAAAGCATGCATTTGACCTCGGCATCGAGCAAACAAAACACAAATGGTGAAGCATTCCAGAACTCCACGATTGCAAACAGCAAAGAACTGGAAGTAGGCGTTGAATCTGATATAGTTCCTGCGAGGAAGGCAAAAAGTTTGAAAATATCTCATAAGCATGACAATGCTCCTTATTTCACACAAACTCCTCAATCTTCTGAAAAACCACGTAAAAAGCCGTTGGATGATCTCAAACATTTGCCACGAAGCAATTCGGAGGATGCATCACCCTCTTCACCTGTTGTGGAACATAATGCAACCATTGTTCAATCTGTAAACATGATTGCTTTCAGTAGCAACACTCTGGAAAATCATAAAAATTCTTCAGCAATTTCTTCTCAAAAGAAGGTGAAACACAAGCAAGACTCCACCCAACAACCTGGAACATCAACATTAACAGAAAAAAGTTCTGCTACAAGTTCCATTGTGAAGAGAATAAGCAAGTTGAGCAATAAACTCGTGAAGAAACCATCACGAAAACATCATGGAAAACGTTCAGAAAAAAAGTACAAGCACACAGCTTCCCACCGACCACCATTCCAGGAAACTCCGTCATCAAGTCGACAAACATCTTCGGCTCCTAAACCAAGGTGAACGGTCTTTCAGTTTTCTGTTTATTTGTTTTTCTGTTTATGGAATTCTTGAGTAATCTATTAACAGTGCCTTTTGCTGAACTTTAGATAAGCAACCTGATGGTATTTTCAATGCTCGCTGTGGTAGACATCACAGCTGGGCGATGGCGTAATCGAATGGCAACTGAACGATACCAGAAATCTGTTCATTATAGACTCTAAGGTCTCGGTTAGGAAACAAGGGGTAGTCACGTCACCTTCCTTTTCAGTCAAATGTAAAATAGATTTCATCAAAGACCTTGGCCGTCATATTTTATTAAAATCGTAAGTATTCCTAGTTTTTCAAACAAAAACTATGAACATCATCTGTGTAGCATTGTAACTATCTTCAAACATTTCAAATAGAAGCAATGCTCAAACCACAGCATTCTGTACGTAATGCCTCAATTTTGTTTTGTTTTTTTGCAATTCTTCGGTTTGCAAATCTTTTAGAGTAACTAGGATCGCAGTTGGCTGTTTACGAATACTTTGCTTGAGACACCTTCACACTGAAAAGTTAAACTGTTGCTTTTTCCAGTTCTGGTCCAGAAGCAGAACCAGCAGTTGTGGAAATCAATCCTTATGTTCATGCCATGCTACCAACAGACCTCTTCTTATACTTTGCCTGGTTGTGTGTTCTTCTTACTGTTGCAGTCCCGATATTCATTTGCATCAAATTTGGAGTCGATTATGGAATTGATATTGCACAGGAGTGGTAAGATTTTGTTATTGCTTTGCCAAAATGAAAAAAACATCTTACGTACGATGAGTTACTGAGTCACGGTTTTGAATAAATTACGTGTTGTTTGAACAACAATGATGTCAAAGCAATCATTCATTGTTAGTGAGGAGATGCGTATGACGACATAATAAGGCGTATTATTTAAAAGCTCATCTTCCATCTTGCGCAAGTGAAGCTACCTTTGAATGTTGTGTGGTTTACAGTTGGAAAGGTATATGCTTTCATTTATTGACTTCAATTTATTTCTTAGGCTTTCGTGCATGTTTTTTTCGGTGTTGCTACTGGTGTTGGTTGTTGAGCCTTCGAAGGTCCTGTTGATGGCATTCCTCCAGGTCTATTTCAGGAGCAAGGTCGATGTCCGAGACTGGATAACTCCCATACCTGAACCTTGTGAGTAAAGCGTTGAGACTCCTTTGCTTTTGCTTCACCAGATGGCGAAATGTTTGAACACCTACATGTTTGTTCTTTGGTGAACTTGTCTGTTCACTGAATGACACTCCCAATATGAATTATTGATGACTGTCTTCAAAATATTTTGTTATGTTTTAAAAACGCTGTCATGATATTTGATCAAATGCGTTTATTAAATATCATGGCAGAAATTTCGAAAAGTCAAATGCATGCGCATCAGAATAAGGCGAATTCATGTTAGTGGGGTATTGTGCTTCTTGTAAAATTTTGTGCCTAATTATTCAATTTTCTATAAGATCGAAATTCCACTTGTGCGTTAAATTGTTTATCCTCGAAAGGGTGAATTTAAGTCTACACAAAGTCATAACTTTCCAGGACGTTGACATTCAGCGATCTCGCAGATTATCTTGATGTTTGTTAATTGTTATGCTTATTTCACTCTCGTTTGTGCTCAGTACCAAACACAATATTTGCTTGATATCGTTCAGTGCTTCTTCGTCGACACCGGCATCCACAATTGGTTCATGAACATCTGATGAAAATGAGAAGAGCCAGCTCCTTGTATCAACCTCCAACGTTCACTTTTTAATATTGTTATAATTTGTTTCATTAATAAAGCTAAATGCATTCAAAAGTGTTCCACGCAGAAACACGTATGTTGAAGTGAGAAGAACGGGGAGGATTTGTGTTGCAGTTTGGTGCATGAAGTAGCTGCAGATTGAATGTAATTGACAGATGCGCGAAGTTGTCTTTTCAAAAAGTTCGATTCGGACGCAGGTTTCTCAATACAGACTCCACTGGTTATCGCTGAGCGACGTTTAAAAACGGAAATGGTATTTTGGAATTGTTCGAATGTTTTTTAATTTTTTCAAAATTGATCCCAAAATCCTGAACGGCTTAAAACCTTAAATATTTTGAATACGTTGGTTTTACGCATAAAATGTTTGATAGAGTCAATCAGGCCCGTAACCAGGGGAGGCGAAGCCCTCCCTACAAAATTTTTCGCCCCCCCTAGAAAAATGTTTCGGGCATAGTTGAAAAGCATTGGACATAGTTTAAAAATTTGGGCCACGTTCAGAAAACTCTTCGCAACCCCTGGTGTCCCAAGCTTGTTACGGGCCTGTGGAGTCAATGCAAATCTCTGTCATGGACGATTTACACTTGACATCACGATGTCTTTATCGGTGTTTGCCATGCGTAAGTCACTGATGTATTTTGATATCATGCAATTTGGAAATCTAAACAGACCTCATTCAATTCAGAAGACAAAAGCGCAGAATACTTCAAATGAAGCGACTGCATTCCAGTTTTTTCACAGCTTAAAGTTGCTATTCTCTGATATAAACGTTTTAATTGGAGCTCGTTATATTGAAGTAAGACTTCTGTAAATATATGAGAAATTTACGAGGCTCAAATTTTCACTGATATCTTCCTCATGACCAGTGGCGGATTAAGGGGGTTGTTGACTGGGCTGCAGCCAGGGCCCCCAATCCCTAAGTCGCTAGCTTATCGAATTCATACACGAGGTTCGAAGCGCGACCCGACTCCCCAATGAGAGAACGCGGGAAAATTTATTGAAGATTGAAAAGGTGCGTGATGAAATGGAGGAGTCCGTTTTAAACTTGTATTTTACTGCAAATAAGAGCACTATGTATGTATACGAGTTGCTATGATAAAGTATACGAGCTTCTATGATAGCGTTTTCACCTGTTTGTATAATTCGTCACTTTTTTTTCAATCACCTTGAGGTGACGAATTACCGGTAGGCAAATTCTACTGTAATAAGTAGGCGCTCTGTGCTCACTCATTGAAATTGCTTCGTTAACGTAAAAGTAGTTGATGGTTTGGCGTGTGGTCTGGCCGACACTGATAAGTTAGTACTCCAAGATCTAAACAATTAAGGCATTAAATCCGCTTGTCTTATTTTGGTTCACGATGCGCTTGCGATATCCACGTCATTTCAACATCGGTGTTGCGAACAGCCCTGAAGGAAGTTGTGAACTTGTTAAGTGGCGTCAAGTCTCTCAACAATGGTCAAAGTAATTAGAATTTAGCTTAGGATAATAAATCATAGTGTTATAAGTCAGGACTGCGAGAGTTGGTATATAGCCTACGCCACGTGTGTATCTTCGTCTACCCTCATGCATTTGTGTATTCTTTGTTACCGCGATACATGTTTGAAGTCTAGCGCGTTGCGTGTGGGAAGGAAGACCATACACAATGTCAACTAGTAGTTTAATACTAATTCTGGCGCTGTTTACTTCCAAGATGCTAGTTTGGACATTTTGGTACATGCTACTTTTATGTGAATCGCCATTATTTCTTACAATTCTTGATAATTGACTTAAAACAGAATAAACATAATAATGAAAAGAAAAGTTGGCAGATATCGAGTTACTTAATCATTAACTGATAACAAGAATTAAACCGTATTAGGCAAGTCTTAGTCCTGTTTACATTTCGTTCAAGTAACTCTAAGCTTGCTCACGCTAAACTCAATGGCTCATTCGATTTACGACTTTAGTAAGTCGTAAGATGTGTTTTTAGTTAAAAATTGTGTTGCGTGCCATTTTATATTCTAAGTGCAGTAGAAAAATAAAAACAATTCAGTAGTGTTATGTCTTATGACTGAACGTAAAGCCATACGTAATAAGTGAAAGTGAATTTCACAACAGTCATTGGTAAGTGAGTGCAAGCTCTTGTTCTTGCTGATTTGCCCTTGATTGCAAAAGCGTTGTGATGACATATCTCTAAACTTTTAATCACTGTTTGTTTATTCAAGGGTCAAACCGCAGTTTGGAACGTCTCAAAGTTCACGTAGGTTCACTAGCTTTCCAAGGAGGGTAATTATCCTATCTGAGAGGCCTTAACCAATCCAAAATATATTAGTTTATCTGGGGTTAACCGCGTTTGTTGTAAGCATCAATTTAAAAACGAAATTTAGGTACAAACATCCAATTTTCAGCATGTTTTCTGTTAAAGTCATGACGAACAAGGCACACAGTGCCTGAAATAGAAATGGGCCAAACACACAGTGTTTGTAATAGAGGTTGGGCCGAACACATAGTGTTCGTAGCGAGACGCAATTTCTGATGTTTAGTTTTGAAAGCATACTCAATTTATAGCGAAAGTTCTTGTTCCTTTAATTGCTCTTCTCAGCGTTTGCTGCTTCATTGCCTTTTGAGGTCATGTTTCAGCTTCCCGGTGTCAAGCGAAATTTCTAATTTCACGCCATCGCCATGTACCCAGAAGTGGGCAACCGCTACTTTGAAAATAGCGGCAGTACTGCTATCGCTATTTGCTGAATATGATAGCGGCGCTGGCCCTCTCGGTACTGAACAAAAATAGTAGCGAGCTATCGCTGCCGCTATTCGCTACCGCTACTTTTGATGTACTTTAAAAATTGGTGCTGTTTTACAGAAGTAGGATTTGTTTTAAACAGTCTCATGTTATCAATTTTGTTGGATGCTCTATTTTTGAACAACCATGATCTGAAAATGATAGTCATTGAATAGTTACGGTAAAAGAATTGTTCATTTCATTGCGAATGCACATACGAATGAAACTTTGACTGCAGACACACTTGCAGTGGATTTCGTTTTGTAAGTGGATTGCTGCAGGTTTATCAATCGTCTTTAAGTGAAGCTTAGAATATCAACATATCAGCTACACGCTGGAATGATATAGGGGAAGATGGGGCGCAGTAGGACTAGGGGCACAGTCGTCTTTTTTGATTGATTCAAAAAGTTGAAAACGTTGAACTTTAAAGTTGCCATGGTGATCATACCACCTGTAGTACTAAAGTGAATTTTTCCTTGATAGGCCGCCGTTGTTACGAGTTACAGAGCAAGTTGTGTTTTTGTTACCCAAAAGTAATTTATAAAATCGCATTTAGATTTGGGTTTTGCCCACGTTGATCACATCTTCTGTTCTGAGTTTTTGTGACGTTGTAGTCAGGGCAGTGCAACATTATTTGATAACGCCAGATTTTTAATTCTTTTTAAGTTGAGTTGGTACTCCTTCATTCTAATTTTTAGATATGCATGGGGCACATATGACAAAAAAATGGGGCACACTCAACACATTGCCACTAGGCCAGTCTGAACAAGGTAAAGCTTGAAAGGTTGTATTGAAATGCAATATAGAATAATACTAATCTATGAGCATTTTTAGGTTTCTTATGTGCTTAGAGGCACATTATATTTGTATGGTAAGGCATGAATTTCAGCATATTGCATTGGTTTCATTGAATGTTTGGTAATCATACAAATTTGTTTTGCCATGCAGTGATAGTGGGTAATTAGAATGTGGAAAAAGTGGAGAGGCATTAAGCAAGCGCCTATTTTACATAGGATATCACGTGAATATTATACAATGCATGCAACCCAACTTTTTATTGACCGGTCAGGTATACCCCATGCTCATGTCAAAGTACCCCATGCTCATGAAGTGGAGAGGCACTAAGCAAGCGCCTATTTTACATAGGATATCACGTGAACATTATGCAATGCATGCAACCCAACTTTTTATTGACCGGTCAGGTGTACCCCATGCTCATGCCAAGTGCACCCCCTGCAGAAAAAGTACTCTTTTTAAATTGATTGTAAATTTTTTTCTGAAAAGCGTTGTTTTCATGTTTTGGCATGATATTGTGTATATAGAGTGGCTTTATTGTGTGACAAGTTCTGAGCTTGTTTTGACCTGAAATAAAGTAGCAGCGGTTGAAAATGCAAAAAAGTGTCGACTATACCCACCTTCCCCTACACTACGCTGTTTCTACTCTAGAAGAATTTCGTTGAAAACAGCATGAGAGATTATTTCAAAAAATGTTCGACCGATACGAAAACAGCACACTGATTTTCGAAAACTCGTCAGAAAAAATTTTTTTAAAATTACATTGGCAAACGCGACATGTTTTCAATTAGATCTTGAAAATGATGTGAAAGCACGACAAACGAATGAAAATTAAATTACACATAAGGAAATGCTATAGCTGTAACACTCAGAACTCCTGTGGTTTTATTGCTAATGAGCGAAGGTTGCATCTTTGTTTTTTCCGTAATTTTTCCGGTCCTGACTCACTGATTTTCTACTGCACCACCTGATGCCCGGATACTTGCAAGGAAAACTTTGTTTCAGCAGCAATACCTAAAAATGCCTTTCTGAATGAACGACCCTGACGGCAGCTAATACGAAACGTTTGAGATGGCTTTTTTTCATAAGAGCTGCCGTCACGGCTTTCATCCTAGGTCTTCTTCTTTCGAGCCAGTTCTTCACAAACATTAAATCGGCCATGTCTAACCCGCGGGCCGCATGCTGCCCAGTCGAGGATTATGTCCGGGCCAGTTTAGGTTTTCGCTGCAGCAAAAGTATCCTATACATATTGAAAACGTGTCTTTGTTTTGACAATCTTGAACTTGACATTTTTGATACAGGCTGTCTTCAGTGCCCCTTTATCATGTCTAATATCATTGCGGTTAGGATTCAAACATTTTCAGTACATTAGTTTAAGCTAAATTTAGTTTGCTAAGATCAAAGTGAGTCATTTAATGTGCGGCCCTCATTAATATGTCATTCAGTGTGAGGCCCTGGTCAAGTTAGTGACATACTTTGTGGCTCAGTAGTCTATTTGGGCTGGACATAGCTGCATTAAATCATCATATGCATTACCATTGCGTGTTGCTTTATAATCCAGGATTGAAATGTTGAAAGTTCATACTTATTTTCAAATCTGTCAAAATAATTCTGGTCCCTTTTGCAAACGCCGAATAGCGTTAGGATAATCTTTTCACCAATCGGAAATGTTGGTAAAAATACTTGCAAAACTTGTAAGCCGGATTTTACGCAAACGTTTGACTTGCTTTTACCAACGTCGATTTTCTGTTATGCTACCAGAACATTTGCAAGATTGGAAATAGTTTGCACATCTTGGAGCTAGGAAGAAGTTCACGTTACACGGAACAGTTTCACAATAACGAATTATAATGGTTGAATTGCGTTCCCGATAAATTTGATTGTGTGTGTTGCAGAACCTGTTATACTCGGAACTGCAAAACTGTATCATACCAACGTCATCACGATGTTAGCTCTCAAAAACTTGGCGTTCACAGATTAAAAATTAGTAATTACCACAAACTTTTATTTGCTTTCATTGAATAACTTGAATGCGGTGATAGTATTATCACGTGCTATTTTTCCCGAGCGTCAAAGACATACTTTGTTCAGTAACTTCAACAAAAACCTGCAATAGGTTATGCACACAGCCAAATACGCTGAAGTCGAACCAAACTAAAAAATGTCATATTGAAATATACATAGAAACAAAAAAAACGGAGCTACACATGCAGTGAAGTATTGAATCCAGTGCAGTATCTATTCCAAGCATTCAACTCACTTTTGCGCGGCTTTACTAGCAGCAGCAGCCTATAATTCCCAGCCCAAAAACTTATTGACCACGCTCAGCTTCATGCAAAGATAGCTTAGCACTGCACGTAATCAAATTTGTACAAACCACGGGCTTCTAAGAAATACAACAACTTGTGTGCGGAATTTGAAGCACTAATGGGTAAAAATTCAAATTTAGTTTCATTTTAGTCACATGCGCTTTGCCAACAAAACAGATTTAATGCTCAGGGATGGATATTAGGGAAGGATAACGAGACAGTCCAGTCACCTCGGGCCCTTCTTTTCTAGAGATACCGTGCCTCCTCTTGAGAGCTTTGCACCATTGTTTCGTTAAAAACGTTATGTACCTCTCTGGAGCCACATTTAAAGAAGCTCTGAAGCAAGTCATATGTTTTTCAAAATAAAGAAAAACTTATGGAAAAATGTGCCAAAGGAGGCAGCTTTCAAGTGTCCAGCTGAAAAACTTTACAAATTTTTGTTCCTTTCGTATGTATATTATGCTCTTGAATTTAGTTCATAAATTGAAATGTGAAACAAATTTAACTGTTTTATCCACGTAGTCCCACATCTACCTTTCGCAATGGCGATGTTTTGGGTCCCTTTTGTGAAAGCTTGCCCATAACTTTTAAACTCCACTCCTACGCAAGTCATCTCAGTATCTGTAAGATGATCGCACTGTCAATTCCCTCAGCACTTAAAATAATGAAAACATCTTGCTACTTACGTCAGATTTTGCTGCTGACTCTTCTCGTTGCAGTAAAATGATTTCAAATTGTTTACTGCAGGATAGGGTGGATGCAATCAACATCAGATGAAAGTTGAAACACTGAGCTTATGAACAGTAGGTCAGAGTTTACTATCTTGGCAAGTTTGATGTTTTACTCGCCGGCAAGGCAAAGGTAATTTTTAATTTTAATTTATTTGTTTGTTAGCAGACACGAAGTCCATAGTATGAACACACACACTCTGCAGAACGCAGGTTGATAAAACCAGACAATACAGAATGTAGTACAAGACATTGAAACCGGCGATATCACAGGGTTACAGACACTTTTTGCAACTGCATTGAAGACAGAACCATAGGGTTACAGACACATTCTTAACACTATTGTTAACTGAAACGTAACACTTGTTACAGCAGTACTGCGGAGTAGGGCGCTGATTACTAACTTGGTCTAGTCTAGGTAAAATGCGCAAGCGTTGTGGCTTGGCACGCCATCGATCAAACGGACACTGCAAAGTTCGATCACTCAATCACAGAGTAAAATGCGATCATAGTGTTCAAAGAATAGTGACGAGTACAAACAATCTGACTGCATCAAAGCACGTAACCATAAGTTGTTAGATTTTCTGCATCTTTCGAGAAACAGGTACTTGTATTTACGTAACAGTGCCTCAAA
>Ga0210059_1011713_pt1 | contig 13369 bp, 11 predicted proteins | sample Ectturendosymbi2_FD_188042 | JGI IMG/M metagenome (GOLD analysis project Ga0210059, IMG submission 188042) | Ecteinascidia turbinata endosymbiont from Florida, USA - Sample 2 (SPAdes) (version 2) | ecosystem: Host-associated > Tunicates > Ascidians > Unclassified | place: Key West, Florida...
AAACAAGCTCAAGGTTCTCATTGAATTAAAGTTCTAACAACTTATACGAGTTGCAAGAAATATTAATCGCTGAACATTTGTGGTTTTTGAAGGCCGGTCCGCGAAAAAATTTCCCGTTTAAACCGGTCCGCAGTGCAAAAAAGGTTGCCGACCCCTGACTTACAGTACATATGGGCACAAGAAATTCTTAACACTGACGTTTTCGGAATATGCAAGTTGACACTTCGTGCTCTGTATTTTCTTATCTTAGACAAATTTCTCTGAAAATCTTGTGTTTAGTTTATTGAAATCATGAAATGGTTTCATTCGGAATTGAATAGCTGGTTTTAGCAGTACTGCGGCAGTGTTAAAACACTTTCAGATTTGATAACGTATTTTGGTCCCCCTTTCTCGACTGGCCCAAATGCTAAATATCAACTAAATATTGAATAAATTTAAACGCAGTGCATCAACCGTAGGTTGCTGGCAAAATGATTCGGAAGAATATTTGCAATAAACATCCGCAAAACTATTTGCAAACAAAGTTTTGTGTGTCTGTCATTTCAACTGGTCCACGACTGTGGGAGATCCATGAATTTGATCTGCATTGCTCCCATGCAAAAGATTTTAGATTCCCATAGTATGTAGAGGAGTTACGTTGAATGCCTTTTGTAAAGTTCACCAGAACCTTACAAGCATTTAATTTTTGCGGAATTAAAGAAAGTTCAAAATCAATCAAGGCAAAATTAAACGTTTTAATTTCATGCACTAACGATTTTTAGTTAAAATTTCTTTTCCCATACTGTTTTTAAACATATTTCTGCACCTTAAAAATAAACTATTTCTTATTTACAGCAGAAAGCAGTCTTTAAGATTGCATTGCAGGATGTGATTAACCCCAACCGAAAAGTGCTCATTCATATGTGAGTTTAACGAAGTCTTCTAACTTGTTTTGCGTTTCGTAGTTTAGTAAAGAGATCTTGATCTTATCCTCATATATCATTTGAATGGTAGAAAACCATTTCTTTTCGATCAGGTAGTGAGTTTGGACCGCTACATTGCGGTGTGCCACCAGTTTTCCAACGCACTGCAAAAGTTTCGTACATTCCGGTCTGCAGTAATAACTACAAGTTCAATATGGGGAGTGTGTATCATATTTTGCATTCCGGTGATGATGTACAGTGCTGTCGCTGGCGTCCACCCGAATTGTCATTGCAGGTTAGTTTCTTCGAACACATCAATGCGTACATTAGCAGTAAGTTCAACATCAAATGTGATGGGAGTCTTGCACGAAAGCAGGATACTTTTTTGCTTCTACATCCTCTGGACAGTATTTAAAAATTTTTGCAAACTAATTGCAAAGAGGTTCTGATTTAATCGGTGTATGAGGTAAAACATACACCTTAATTACTGATTCGTTGGTGTAATTGAAATATCTGCGTTAGAGAAAAACAAAAAATATGAAAAAAGATGCAACGATGAAGTTTTTGAATGAAATCTATCTTGGTTTTTGCATAACTGTGTATGGTTTTGCGCTTTGGTTGTCAGTGAGTTTTGGCATGTCGAAACACAATAGTGTATCGGGATACTGTAGAAACACATTAGTGTCATTGCGCATAATGTAACTAACGTGGCAGTTGGAAAAGTACGCCGGTGCTACAGGCCCGTAGCCAGGTTTCAAGATTTGGTGTGTCACAATATATTTTTAGGGGGGCAAGATTCTTGCTTTTACTATATGTTTAAATCAAATTTTTCTGAACGCAAAAAAGTTTGGGGGGCACAAAAGGAACTTGGGGGGCACTACCCCCGAATGCCCCCCCCCCGTGGCTACGGGCCTGCGGTGCTATTGCATGACTATTGTAACGAAGAAGAGTTCTTTCTCGCAACTTTATTTGCATGTATGATGTAGTTCTGTGGTTAATTCTAACCTAAGTAATTCCTTATTTGTGTGTTTGGTCACATGTCAGTTATTGATAAAAAAAAAGGAGTAACTCTCTTTCAGTTATATTTTTCCCACTGATTCTTCCCATGACGCATTCTATCAATCACGCAACATTACCAGGATTTGCGTTGCAGAAGGCTTGACACCAGAAATGTGTCTGATGCTCGAAGCTAATTTTCAGCAACAAAATGAGAACGGAAAACACTGCATGTAAGTGTACAAGGGTTATTCTCTCTTAAACATTTCGTTTTATTCAACATCTTGACCTACAGTTATTTGATTTTTTGTTGAAATTTTGTTTTTCAGTGCTTCTGTCAACGAGGAGCTCATTTACATTGATCATTTCTCTGGGTACGATATTTTCGCTTGTAATCATCGTCTGCATTTGTAAAAACAATTGAAAGTTAGCAAAGCAATCAAAACAACCAGTTTCAAAAGCATCCCAATGGTTATCAGATGCGGCACTCTCAAGCCTTTGCATTTCCCATGCTGCTTTTCAGCAGTTATTTAAAACCTGGCTTATCAACACTTCTTTCGTCTGAATTTGTGCAGTTGAAAGAAAAGGAAATATGTTAACAATTTGAAATGAAAAAAATATCTTTATTACTGAAATGAATCGCCCAGGGCAAAAAAATGCAACAAACACTAAATCCATATGCAAACAAAAAGTCGATTACAGCTTGATTTTCGTGAATGATCGCCATCTCAGATAGCATTAATCAAAAGCAAGCCTAACTACTTGGTAAGAATATACGAATAAAAGCAAAAAATTGAAACGAAAATGTTTTGACATCATTGAACTAATACCCCAGATATTTTCCTAAAATTTGTTCCATAGTAACTGACTTCCTTCATTCTCAAGGATTTTCTGCAAAACGCTTACAGCAGCGAAACAAAGGCATTCTTTGTTTCAGTAGCGCAATTGCCAAACTACCTGGGTTTTAGTAGGTAGTTGATAAGGGATCTGCAAAAACTTACCTTTTTGTACCATTTATTTTTACATGTGCGTAACTATCGGCCTATCGTAGAGCACCTAGAGTTTGGCATCTTTTCAGGTTGAAGAAAGTAAAAAATGCAGTTTATTACACATTTTATCAACTGAACAGTTAGTTTCATCAGTATATGTTGTAAGCACAGCAGCATTCACACACGTACCATAAAGCTAACGTGAACGACCACGCCAAAACGAAGCTAAAGTGAAAGCATACGTGTTGGTCAAAAACCTTTGTGCAATTGTTGATGCACACCAAATAAGAGGCTTGGTTTGAAGTTGTCAAACTGAATACTGAACATTGAGCAAGTTATCGTTGTTAGAGCTGAAATATGCCACAGAGCAGCTTTTATTGCGTTCGTGACTGCTGTCAGATATCCCGTTGTTCACATTTCCCTTACCATGAAACTCTTGGTTGCGCAGACATTTCAAGTGTAATGAAAATTTATCCGTATCAATTAACACAGCATGCTCAGTAAGCGAATGTGAGACCAAGTGGAACTTTTATTTCCTCTTACGCAATGCCATACGCGGTCCTGGTGCGAATAACTGCATACTCGCTTTCGGTCTTACAAAGAGTTATATCGATGGGAGAACATGAGGTACCGCACGATCTCAACCTGATTTGACAGGGGTAAAACCTTGCCCAAGAGTTTGTGGCGCCAATATATCGGTTCTTATGTTGCCATGTTTGAGAAATTTTTATGAAAACAATTCTCGACTACAGTAAATTTGCTGCAGCAAGCCATTATTACTCTCCCCCACTGACTGGCAACAGCACTGTTATCGATACGTTGCAGTTATCGTTCCTGGATGTGTGTACAACTCGGAACACTGCCTATAGGAAAGTGTAAATACTTTGAAGAAAATCTGTAAAAAAACATCTTGAAGTTGACAACGTTTTGAATTCTGGATTTAGCTTCAATTTTGTTGTGATCGGCGAGTTGGCTTCTTATCTGAAAATCACCGGTGGATTGCCTTTGCGAGTGTATAGGCTACTTCCGCATGAGTACGTGTAACAACCGTATAGGAAAGATCAAAACTGGTTAGTCGTTGGGAGAGATGAAGAACGCTGGATGGAATTTTTAATCTCTCTGAATTCAAGCGGAATACAGCTTCTAAAATGAGATCGGTATCCTTAATGCTCATTTTTATTAAACCGGATAAAATCGCAAGCCACGGCAGGATCCTTGAAATGTTTCTATCAGCTTTCAGAAACACCATTGTTTATAAAGAGCACATCTTGTACTGAGTGGCATCCTCGCGACCTTTTCGTAGTTAAAATTGCTGATGCCTTAACATTTCAAGAATGCTGGAGATCTTCGCTTAGTAAAGACCGTATCATTCAAAAACAATTTTTTTATTACGTAAAAACCTATTACATATGGTTACAAGTACCAGGGATTGCTCTAATGAATGTTTAAAAGCAGCATTTCTTCATAAAAATGCCTGAAATAACAATTCACAACTACTATTTTAGAAATTATTTCAATTTTTTATAAAGATTTATTTTCACAAACGCTCTCCCATAGTAGATCATATGACTGGTCTGCTAATCTAACTAACTGCTCATAAATTGCTTCAGGCATAATGTGTACAACAGCTCGCTTACAACGTGTTCATAGCTCAGAGCTTCTTATCCTATTTCCTCGCTTGCTTTTGATAAAATTTTTAAAAAATATATTTTTCCCTAAGTATTTTCGTTTTGTCGTTTCCAAATTTGTTTATAAAATGAATCAAGAGACAAGAAAAGAAGTCCTCACTGAGGGATATTTGAAATGGGGTTTTCTGAAAATAATTGTTGTCAACTTAGTCAAGTGTAAACCACCGAAGCATGAAAGAAATATGTTGCTTTCAAAGTTGATGCTATAACTTCACCTATTTCCAATTGAAATTTACCCTCGGTTAAGAACCCATGGGTTAGCTTTGAATTCGAAAATTGGTCAGTAAGTAAATATGGTAAAGATTTCGGTTTTAATTTCAAGATAACCGGGCTGGAAGATCACCTTACTGAAATGAAATGCACCTTAATGAAATTATGTTATGTCTAACCACACAGTTTTGTTGCCTTTTTTGTAACAAAATATGTTATCGTTTCGATTTTTATCCTCGCCATTATATTTTACTTGTAATTCAGCCTTTCTTATTTTCAGTCTCTGACAAATTGGCAATGTGAACTTCAGATTCAGACTAAATTTGACAATTGACAGTAACTCTAATTGAATAAACAGACGTCCTTGTTCTCATAGTTGTATCTTGGTTATTCACTTTGCTGTCCCTGAAAGCTAGACTACATGGTTGCAGTCGTGAGTAGAATCATAGTGTTTTTCCCACATCTGAGGAACGAAATGTGTAAAACAGAGTGGAAACGACAGAGATGAGATTCGGAAAACACATCAATTGTTTTCGGCTCTTCACATTTTGTTTGCCATAAAATGTTGCACGTTTTGTTCGTTATCAGACAAATACGCAGACCACATGATTCCAGGTACCTTTGAATTGGCATCGCCGGTGTTTGAAACTTTCGCACGCGAATTTCGTAGCATTCCGCTTTGTAATACCAGAATTATGTTCGCCTTCCATATCAAATAGTGAATAAGCGATTTGTGCCCAAATCTAGTGCGTTAATTTTTGATTGATCTATACAAAACCTTAACAATTTGCGGTAAAGCTAATATCACACATTAGCTCATGCGTAATATCCGTTGGTGGATCATCAGATTGTTGGCCCGTGCAATTTTAAACTACTTCAGCCTAATGCTGTACTTGCGTTGCTTGTACGCTCATTTTATAATAACTGATGGGGTGAAACTGATTGAATTATGATAAACTTAGTAGTACGCTTTTGCAGAATAAACAAAACGGAACATACGAACAGCTCACTTACAGAGGAAAGAACAAACTTTACCGCCACAGATTATTATCGGTATTCTTTCGATGATTACTCTTTTTCTTCATCCAAATCCAACACATCGCTAACTCCAGAAGAGGAAGAGAATGTTGCAAGTGATTGCATTTATGAGAACGCCAGCTCAACGTGGAAAGCTTTCATAACAATAAACTTCACTGTTATGTATGTTTTACCCTGCATGGTAAGTATTTTTCACATACGCTTGTTTTTAAACTGTTCACGGTAACACGTTAAATCAAAACGAGGCATTCGAAATTCCAAAAGGTACATTGCAATGCGAAACGTCGTAACAATTTCTATCGGAATTCCGGGAAAAATAACGAACAAACCAAAACATATTGACCTTCTCTCCACTTAACAAGGTTTTACTGCCACATCCACCTGTCACATCCAACGCGACGTGTGGCCATAATTGCGTTTGTGACGACAACAATCATTGCTTTTCCGACCTCGCTTGATTCGAATTGTTTCCCATGCAGCTTGTTGAAAATTAATGCTAAGTAAGTGCCCACAATTGATATTAAGCTTCTTACTACAACGCCACTATTTTCAATTGATGTAACTTGGCCGGTCGCAATGCATAACGTCCAAGCCACGTCTATGGGGTGCCGTTCGTAAAAATATTATATCTGACAGATTTAGCACAAAAACTGCTATCTCTGCGCGCAATTAGCTATCTCCGTGCAGAGATAGCTATTTCTGCACGTATTCAGCTATCTCTGCGCGCATTTAGTTATCTCTGCGCGCATTTAGCTATCTCTATGCAGAGATAGCTATCTCTGCGCGCATTTACCTATGTCTGTGCAGAGATAGCTATCTCTGTGCGCATTTAGCTATCTCTGCACATATATAGCTAAACCTGCATGCATATATAGCCCTGAAGCGTGTCAGAGGAAAACATGGTATCTTGTCTGAAGAAAAACTTGGTGTTCTGTTTCAGTAATCCAGACAAAAGCTAGGCTACTGCAAGGCATGAATTCCTTGGCTTCATATAAAGCTAGGTAGTTTCAGGTCTAGATTATACTGGTTTGATAATAACATTGGTTTGTGCAGACGATGAGCTACAGTAAACGTGTGGTGGTGGTCTCAGTGTTAGTGCCATTTTTGCTTAAAATTTCAAGGAGGATCTTGTGAAGTCTGACCATTCCAACTGTTCTCACCAAACGCAGCTCACCACCGCTCAGCGCCTTCAGGTGCACAAAGAGAATGCTCTCACAGAAAGAGTGCGATGAAAGCGAAGTGCTCGCTTGGAGACGAGCACTGTTTTCTAAAGAGAATAACGCTGTCTTAGAAAAGAGAAAAGCTGTCTATGCACAGAGATAGCTAAATGTGCGCAGAGATAGCTATCTATGCGCAGAGATAGCTAAATGCAAGCAGAGATAGCTATCTCTGCGCAGAGATAGCAGTTTTTGTGCTAAATCTGTCAGATATAATATTTTTACGAACGGCGCCCCATAAACGTCACCTCCTGTTTCACAATGACAAACATCACATACCACGTTTTACCTCAAGAGCAACTGCAACAAAGCTTGCACAATGTCCATGCGTCATTCATGCACTGTCTGCACGTTTTTTCGAACACTTTTTGAAGGTACCCCGACCCCGGCACTTTGTGAGAACGACCCATATCACCTTCAGAAACGTGTATGTGCACGCCGCGCGTTTTGGCATATTGAGTGCTGATACGTGCCCGAAAGCATTAGTGTAATAATCCCAACCGCATGCCCTACGGCTACGCTAAAGTCGAAACCAGTCGACTTTACCCGAGCGTCTTGCAAAATAAAAATAAAACAAAAACAAGCTTGACTGTTTGATGTTATCAGCAAGACCCAACATTCAACACAAAATGAAAGAAAGGCTATCTTTGAAAACAGAAGAATCAAAGCCAAACTTTTGTGAGTATATCAACAGTTTTTTCTTTACGATTAGCACGCTAAATTAAAAAGATATTTCATTAAATAACGTTTGTGTGTGTAAATCATGCAGATTTGCAATTGTGTTTCAGGTGATGGCAGTAAGTTATGGAATGGTAATCTGTCGTATTACAAGGACTCAACTAAGGCCAAGCAATGTATCTTACACAACAAAATTGACAACCACATCCTTTCGAGAACACAATCAAACAATTAATTCTGCCAGTGATTGCAAACGCATCACATTAATGTGCGCATCTCTAGTGTTGTGTTTCACCTTCTTATGGCTTCCGTTTCATGTTGGACATTTGGCCAAACTGTCGGGAATACCATTACCAGAAAAACAAGTGAGTGATTGTTGTCAAATTCACAAAATAACTTTTTATGATATAAACTGGTTTGAAATTCAAGTTTCGTTTTCACACGAGATGTCGCCGAATGTCTTGCAAACAATGCATAATACGCGTTTTAATCACTGTCAGTTTGATGACTTACGTTTTTTGTAAGTTTACGTATATATATTTTCAGAGTTACATTTGCCGAAACTTGGCTATCGCTGGCACTCTAATGGCCTACCTCAACTCAGCCATTAATCCGTACCTCTACGGCTTTTTAGGAGGTGGATTCAAGGACAGATGGATGTGCGTAATGTACATTTTTTCTTCAAAATTTTTTTTCTCCTTACTCAAAATATTTGCGTTCGTAACTGAACTGGTGTTTCTTACTTTTATGAATATGCTGTGAGCAACTGTTGCGCTTCAGCACTTTCTTCGTGCTTCCAAAGCGCTGCACAAAGTGGTAGGTTTCCTGACTTTTTGTGGCCGAGCAGAGTATTTTTACTGAACGTATCATTTCAAGTTTTTTTGCAAGAATTTTCGATGTCAGTAACATTCAACAATCAATGAAACGTTAGTCCATAGATTCGCATAAAATTAGAAAATTGTAGCCTACAATGTCAATTGATCTACTTGTTTTTTCAAAAAAAGGAATAAAGGCAAGCCATGACATGAAATTATTTGTGGCGCATTTCCACTGCAGCAGGCTAATAGGATATTTTACAGAATCAGCAATTAATGTTGTCTAAAACGTCTTGAGATGAAAACCGCCATGAACCTGAAATTTCATATTGATTATCTATTTACTGTACAAAATTATGCAACTGACTGTATCTTTTAGATCTGCCTGCAGAACAGCAAAGATGAAGATGAACAGACGTGGCAATTCTGCAGCTGATGTGATTAACGTGCGGTACATGAAAGCAACAACAAGCAAAGAAAAAAGTTTAAGCAACGACACTGCAACTTTACAAACCAACGTTTACAGGTGTGTAATGTAAAGAAGTGGATGGCGTTTTTCATTTGGTACAAATTTGTTATATAGAGTATGCAACCGAGGAAGCACTGCCGCAAGAGTTTTTCATAAAAAAGGGAAATTGAATAGAAATCATAAAGCACGAAAAATTATGTTCGCAATATATCGATGTTTTAAAAATATGAAGTTGTTGTTTCATTTTGTAAAACTTAACATAAATATTTTGCATCATGATCGCTGCAATGGTCATCCTCTTGTTTGAATTGACCTTTTCATTTCGCATCTCTCTGCTAAGCTACACTTCGGGGCATGCATTGATCAACTAATTTATCGTTCATCATCTAAAACTACCAGACCATATATCCCATTAGGATATCGATTTTCCGGACACTCCAAGGCTATATGATCTGGGATTAATTCCTCAGTGCCACACATTGCCGGCTGAGTGTGTAATCAGGCCCCAATTGTACATGTTGAAGTGGATGCATCCGATTCGGTCTAAGCGTGGTTAAGCCTGACACATAGTGATCTTCGGAGGAAGATTCCAGCAGTGTTGGTATTGATGTTTGGGTAGGGAGTTAATGACAAGCTAGGCACAGATGTAAGTAAGTCTTTCGAGTTTCGAAGAACGTGAGATTTCGGACGGTAACTGTTCGTGGTCTCATGTGCGTTATTTAGGCTTTGGGGTTGAAACTACTCACCTCTTCTCCAGAGTTTTGGAATCTGAGTTGGTGCAAGCACAAAGAAAAGAAATCGCATAACCTGGGTTTTAAGAGCATGGCCGCATAGTCCCGTCAACACTGTAGGCTTAGTCCCTCTAAACAAAGCTCTATATCCCCCCAAATGGGAATATGACACACTATAAATTAGTGGAGTTTTATTAAACTTTAAGAATGTCAAACCCCCTGCACAAACGTAAAGCCACCTTATTGAAGACTTTCTGGCGATGTTTCTGTGGCGATATTGGAGAACACAATCCGAGCAGATACTATAGTATCACTCCCTGATTTTGCCTGGCTGTAGGTGATTGAGGGCAAAATTAAGGGATTCCTTGGGCTTCCCCTCCGGAGGGAAGTTTCCAGAAATTTTCTCCCAATCAAGAGTTGGAATTTTAAATCCTTAATACAATTAGTTGATCAGGATCCAAGCAGACTCGCGGTCTTTCGTCTTGTGAGCTCTGTTTTTTACAAAGAGTGAAGCGATAAAGTTTGCAGTAACAGGTGCAATTTCCCGGCTTCCAGTAAGTTTCTTAGTTGTAATATAGGAAAGTACTCACAAATTTAATTACAGTAAAACTTCGTAGTGACGCGCCGGGATACACTTATTCAGATATAACACGATGAATACATTGAACCCAAAAAGATTGCAAAAATCGTGAAAAATTACGATCATCGAGTTACAAACAGGCCTGCGGTGTCGTCAATTTTTATGTCCACGCCATGTGACATAGGTAACCCAGCAGTGTCAATGATAACACCCGAGAAAAAATAGGACGCAAAAGACAGTTGCATCCACAGTGAACGCTGGAATCCCGTCCCATTGTGATGTAACTATAGATTGAAACCGACTAAAGATACAGCCCCGTCGCCACAGGGTGGTTTGATGGGCTTATCCCCCAAACAAAGTTCAAAGCCCCCAAATTGAAATATGAATCACTATAAATCAGTGGAGTTTTAGTCAAATTTAAGAACGTCAAGCCCCTTGCACAAGCGTAAAGCCTTCCTGTTGAAGACTTTCTGGCGACGGTTCTGGTCAGATAAGCTTGCAACCCTAGCCAGTGTTTCCAGTTCAGCTTTTTTCAGACCAAATTTTTTTATTCTTGGCCTTTTTTCAACTCTATTGTTTTTTTTCATTTTTTGAAAAATGGCAAAATGAATTTTGTATTTTTTGGCCTTTTTTGACCAATTTAATTTTTATGTCGTTTTCGCGAATTTACAGATAATTTTGACAGATATCTGGACACTGCGTTTGAACACCGACTGATAAATTTTTGTTGCAAACTCTGCACTAAAATTGTATAATTTTAATTTTGGTCTTTTATACTTTAAGTTTTGCTGATTCAGGTTAGTCCTTAGCTAGACCATAAACTTTGAGACGTTTACCAATTGAGTGAGCTTTATTCTGTAAAAGTACATGTTGTGTTTTCAAAGTGCTGTGCAATCCGTAATGGCTGTTTAAAAGTGTTGTTGTCTGTTTATCTTGCGTTTGGCTTTATTGGTGTTTTCTGGCGTTTTCACGGTTGATAATTCCTTTTTTACTCGTGACAACCTGGCAAGCTTGACCCTGGCTTCTCAAAGCATTGTGACGCGGCCGCCAGTCACGCTACACTCAGGCGCTGATTTCTGGAAACAGAAGGTCAGCCTTTGAAACGCCAGCAAGGTTCATAGTGCTTGGTTTGCGAACCTTGGTCATCTTGACGAGATTTAGTGATTGGTTTCCAGCCTCTGGTATTTCCTATTTCGTAAATAGTAATTATTAGGATCCGGTGACATTTAACATTTTGTTATCATTACGCAATATTCCGACGTCAATTTGACGTGACGTCCTCAGGATATTCGCCGGGTCAGATGCTTCTCCTTTCCCCCTTAGCTATACCACTGTTTAGACTTTAGAGGTTGAAGTGAGTAATCAAGAAAAAATATACTTGAAGAAACATGGACTTTTGTTTACGTTGCAGCTTTAACAACAAGATCAAAGAGAAGCCAGAAACGGAAAGGTCCAAGGACGATGCCAGCGCTCGCCTAGCTGCTGATTGCGAACCAAGTGTTTTGTAACTCATTTCTGATAATGCATTTACTTTTGCAACCATGAACCATCTACCAGGTGTCACCAACATGGTGCCTGGGAGCATCAGGTCGCTCGCACGGACCATGTGGGTCGCCTGCGGGCCTGTTCCAAAAGTAGCATTAACATGATCAGGGTCATCACGTTGATGCATATCATTAATTTTGTTAATGATACCATAATTACAGATAAACTGAGCATTTTTGCATTTCAAGAGTGTGTATCAAACTGGTAGCCCTTCGCATTAATCGCTACCCAATATGTAGCTCCCTGTTGTAGATATTTTGATAGTGGCCCCTGAATTCTACACCAACGAGCTTATACACCTACGTACAGGCCCGTAGCCACGGGTGCATCCTGGGTAATGCCCAAGATTTTTGTACACCCAAATTTTGTTTTGTCCAGAAAATTTTTTGTTAAAGCATATAATAAAAACAAAAATCTTGTCCGCCTAAAAACATTATGTTGACACCCCAAACCTTACGACCTGACTACGGACCTGCCTACGAACATCATTCACTCTCTTTGACTCGCTTGATCATGCAGTATGCAGCAAAAACTGACAGTTGCTTTGTTATCTTAGTTATAAGTGTATCCAAACATTTTGACGAGTTCAACAGCTTAGGAAACAGGATTGTTTAGTTATTTTCTAAACAAAACCTTTACAGTATTTGAGAATTTATGAGTGAACGCAGGTGTCAAGTATGACAAACCCTGTGGTTACCATTTCAAAGAATATTTGATCGATGTGCCGACCGACCAGCATCTCGTTACTGGCGATAACTCCGGAAGCAGCAAGCATAACATGAGTGATTAGGCACAGGATGACATTTTAGTTTAACTTCCTTCTCTATTGCAAATTGCAAAATCCATATACTAGGTTCGTGACAAATGTTAACTAGGTGCTAGGCCTACAAATTTCACAAATTCAAGAATTTGGTGTTAGCCTCAACGTTTGATATATTCTGATAAGTGCAGCAAAGCAAGATTGTACTGCAAGTTTTCATGCTTATTTCCGATTAACGAAAGCTCAAACAATGGTAATTTGAACTATTCGAAACGCTATTGAGGCCGTGTTAGAAAAAGTTATCATTGTTGTACGTGTCTGGTTGTCATTATGCGTTTTGTTTGTAAAGATTACCGAACTTTACTGCACCGGCTGATAACTGTATATTTCATTTATGCATGTTTCATTGCATTTGGGATGTGAGCAACTTGATTAAGCGTTATTCAGCTTTTTCTTTACACAAAAGTTCGACTAAATGACAATGCTTGGAAATGTACTTACTTCTGAGGACACTGGCGTAGGAGGCGGGGGAGCAACCGCACCCCCAACAAGTTTTGATTTGGTAAAAATCTGGGCAAAATCCCTTAAAATCCGGGCAAATCTGTGGAAATTTGGGAAAAAATGTGTGAAAACCTTTGCAACATTGTTGTATGTGGTTTGAATTTACAACAATGGCACCCAAAATCAAAGTGCAGACGGTTTTTATTTATTCATTATTTTTTTGGAGGTCATGTTTCATGGGCAAGTTAGG
>Ga0210059_1011714_pt1 | contig 13367 bp, 6 predicted proteins | sample Ectturendosymbi2_FD_188042 | JGI IMG/M metagenome (GOLD analysis project Ga0210059, IMG submission 188042) | Ecteinascidia turbinata endosymbiont from Florida, USA - Sample 2 (SPAdes) (version 2) | ecosystem: Host-associated > Tunicates > Ascidians > Unclassified | place: Key West, Florida...
CGTCGCACTTTGCGGACTGCTCATCGCCCACTGGCTCCAGAACGTAGTTGTTATGACGGATGTACATGACACAAGTGCAAAAACGAAAGCGCACAGCTGCCCATACATCGCTTAGAGCAAACAAATTTTGACTGTTTAAAGATGTGGTTTTCTGCACGTCCTGAAAACCAATTGTTTCGCTTTGAAAACACGTATTTTGACATAAAACAGTAAAAAGCGGATGAATCCTGTGAAACTGAAATAGGCCTACCGTAGAAGAAAATCGGTTGCTGAAAGCACCCAAAATTTCCTCACACATTAACAAAATTTTTGTATGGTGCTGAAATCTCCAGTTGTTATGATAAACATCCACCAGCTCGCCTGTTATATACTGAATGTTAGCGGGCGCATGGGCCCCATCACGTGCAAATGCGGATTCAAGCTTTTACTGCAAACCACGCAATGAAGTGGCCGCTTCTCATGTTTTGCGCTTTGGCTAGACGATTACGTCTGGGCAAAAAACGGCGAATTGACGTCTTATATTTTCAGCTCGACAACACAATGAAAGAGTCTCTGAGAAAAAAAGCACATATTAATTCCCGGAAATGCTATTAAAGCCAAATTAGTCTTAGCCAATCAGCAGTAATTCTTACTTTATGTGCTTCTTTTCAAACGCTGTATGGCTTTGCCAAAAATAAAAAAATATTTACGAAAACTGTCGCACTTCTATTTGAATTCAATTAACGTTCTGCAGCAGATAACATAAGGAACAAAACAGTTCTCCCACAAATGGGTCCTGTTGTTGTGGACACTGAGGCATTTGAAAATTTCTGATCGCTTTTGTTTTAAACGACAGTTCCCAGTCTTCCTGAAAATACGTTAAGGTATCCAAGGAAAGGACTTTTATTTACCGGCGTGCTGTAGAATACACTGTAAAACAACTGATTTGCGCCGAAAATCAAACACTTCGCCTTTAATTTCAGCATTGCTCGTACCGTACAAGACTTCTCACAATTTTCATGACATGAAAAGCTTGCCTGTTACAAAACAGCAGGCCAGACTGGAGTCTTTCTTTTGTGGGAAAAAGGGAAAAAGTTACGGTGATATTAGATTTTAACTGTGGTAGGTATTGGCCACCGCAGTCTCAACTTTTACCAATGCGACCTTCTTCACGTCTCACGTTTTTTTAACTAATGCGCCTCTGGCAACTAAGGGCTGCATGATGTGGTTGATGTCATTCCACTCAGTAACAGGATTATCGGCTCTGTCTGAACAACATCATTCACTTTATCCTGAAGGTATAACGACGGATTTTAGACGCAACTCTATTTAAGCGATAAAGATGGACTTCGCAGAAGACTAAGGGCGGGTTTTTCAAACTGATTTTGACTGAAAGTGTATGACCAGTTTCTAAAAACTGCTTGTAGTTGTCATGCTCAGCGACAACGGGTACAGAGTGGTTGCTTTTGGAAGAAGCTATGTTGCAATAGTTGACAATATGCATTAATTTGCTTTTGTTGATAGTGTTGTTGCATACGTACATAGATCTGCCTTTCCATTATTAATACCTTACTCGATATTGCTACAAATATGAAGTTTCACAACACGTAGGCGTTAAAAGCGTCCCTAGAACAGAATTGCTCTGCAATTACACAAGACCTCCAACGAAAATGAAATTCATCACGACTGCTGAAAGTGCACAATGCCTAAACGATCTATCAAAATGTGTCTAAAGAAGCTCTCACAAAAAGCAGATAAAATTTTTTAACCATTACCCTCTCTCGTTTCTTGCCTGAAACGAAGCGGCTCCGTGCAAAGCACACCACGCCCAACACAACTCTTTGTGTAGAACAGCGTTTCATGATCATAGTGGTACTCCCAAAACTTTCAGGGTGGTTTTATTTGAGCTGCAGACCCCTGAGACTTTTGTGAAACACTCATCCTTCCATTCACAAATTATTGCCACGAAGGGATAATGACTTGTGTCGTGCTGTCTGTTAGTTCCAAGATTTTCAAGCAACATATATTTGAAAATTTATTGTATAATTAAAAATAATATAATAATTAAGTATTGTGTTTATCGTATGCACATTGCATTTGATATGATATAATTATTGTGTGAACCTGGGACTTTATACACCATTCAGGAATATTTGTTAAACAACTCGCTGTCTTGAAGTTTTATAAAACATAGCAGAAAGTCATCAGCAGCCTTATGCAAAGTGTTGTAGAAATTTTATGAAAGTATTGCATTAACTATATTGCCTTCTTCGGATGCATAGCAGCATAGAATCCGTTTTATTGAAGCAAGGCCAAAATTACCTGAAGAGTTTCAAATGCAAAAGCAGTCTTCAACTAACTTTGAAAAAACATTTAAGAGTTTTTGCGTTAACCAGATTTTGAAAAACTCTTTACTGTCTTTTGCAAAAACTTCAGAAATTCAATTAGTATCAGTGGTCATATCTCACGCATGCTGGCTTTAACCTACTACGAGATTATTTGCTTTGTTAAGGTTATGCATAAATTGTAGAATATTGCAACTTCTAACAAGTTCTTCCGAGAAGCGATTGAGTAACTACTGCAACGTTTTTATCGGTACCAGCAAAGATATTAGAATGTTCCTGTGCACACTTTGCTAACTTTTGACAAGTATTGCTTTAGTAGTGGCTGTTGCGAAATAATGCAATTCCAAAAGAAAAAAGGATGAATAATGATTGGAAAAAAACGCCGGAGAAACGCGTGCTGTTTTGCGAAAACACTTGCAAAACAAGAGCAGATAATGTCAAAGTGACTTCGACAGCAACACAACCACAAAAATATGCTATAAACACATCCTGTATCGTCTTGAAGTCGGCAGACCAATCGTATTAACTGAAGGAGGATTATAGCATGGCCAAGTTGTCAACATCGATCTGGCCAAACAGTTTTTGGATTAAAGTGAGCATGGACGAAACGTCGCTTGTCCACAACAATGGCTTTCTGAGATTAGCAGAATTTTTACTGCAAATTAAATATAAAAATGTCAAATGAAATAGAACAAACCTAAAACAAAAAATCAATAAATTTATAATCGTTCAAAATTTTAGTTTCCCATAATGTAACAAAGAAGCGATACCGTTAAGTGTGCATGGAATACAGGTGAAAACCTCCACCAAAGCCCCCTCTTGGCGACGGGACTGGGCAGGAATACGTACGTTACCAAATCTAATATACGTTGTTAAAAGTATATTTATGCTAGCGTACAGATGACTTAGTGCAAGCAATCAATACTTCTGTTTCTTTTTTGTAAGGAAATTAGACGTCTTTCTCTTGATCATGAGGCTTAAATTTCAGATGAGGCAGCGCTTCATGACAGGTTTCACTCTTACACATCACTTGCTGTAGTTGTCAGAATATCGAAAAATATTTCAAGTGGATTTCAGCATTCAGTTTATATTGACGCCCTGCATTGTCAAACTGAGACCATGATCAAAAGTACATGAAGTTAAGTTTAACATGTGCTGGTTCGAGGATTGGCAAAGTTTTCGACCTGGTACCACACCAAGATTGGGGTACTTTGATAACGAAGGAGTGTGTTCCTAACGTGTCAAAACCACTTCGCAGAAAATTCTGATGAAAAGCGAAGTGGTATTAACGCACAAAGTTTGATTTTCAACGATTTTTATGTCGATACTCACGGGAAGGCTCAAAGGAATCTCGTGCTGAAAAACACCTCTTACGCAGTTAATGTTTTAAGCGCGCTTTCACTTAAAGACGAGGTTCTGAAATGGAAAAAATGGCACACGGAAAGTATTTGACAGAAAAAGATTAAAAACAAACGCCGACTGCAATTAAATAAATCATCAGCAGCCTCAAGTGCTATTAGTCATTTGATGCCCATGGTACGTATCAATCACTTGAATGGTTACAAATGTAAGAGAGGTCATAAGAGGTTGCAGATGCATCGCAGCGGATAATTTTAAGCGCAAACAAGCTCAACTCGTGGCTTCTTTGACAGACGCAGTGAAGAACGCGGTCTGTTTTATTACTTTCCCAAATGCTGCTCGAAGTGATGCATTCGGCTCCAGTTGTGATGCGTGTTGCGGTTTCGCCTGTGAGTGAATAGGTAGAGATGAAAACGATAACGTAGGGTAACCTCTTGCACTAAAACAAAATTCTGGCCGTAGTGGCTGCAAATTTCCCGACATGGTCCTTCACCAATCCTATTTGACAAAGTGACACTCTTTGTTTACATTGATCAGTTACTTTGTCATTGTGTTTCAATTCATTATAATGTTCACTGAAAATTGGTTTCCGTTTTGCATGATAGCTTTTTGTATTGTTTGTTAGATGAGTCATACGAAACAATTAATCAATCAATTAGTATATACTTTGTGTGAAAAATGTGTAGATGGCTCACAGTGTATTCATGTTTAGGTCAGCAATCAAACTTCTCAGCCAATTCACTTCACAAACAACTGATTGCTTGCGAAGTCTACCAAACTGAGAAAAGTTTGAGTTCATTTTATTGTCCTTTGTTTTATTTTAGTACGGCTTCAATCTGGTGGCAAAATCTAACAATGATTGTTTGTTTTTTTCAAGACAAAAGTTATCTCAGAACGAAATATAAGTGAAACAAGTGCTAACGCAACTTTTTGAGAAATCACTGCTTGGAGTGGGTTTTTGTGGTGTCATGTTATTCGAGACGCCAGACCTATTTGCTTGAAACAGACCACAATGGAAAAACTAGCACTTCTCACCTTGTTTTCCGTTAAAATCACGGAAAAGCATGCGAAGACAACGTAGGAACGCAAGAATAGTTGTGATCCATGTATTTCAGAGCAATGTAGTGCAAGAAAGCAAGTATGTGACCGAGAAGCAAAATATGTATTTTTAAGGTCATTTAAAAGCTGAACTATTAAGTCCATTCCAGTTCCGATCTAAAGGTTAATAAAAATTTGTGATCAGTAACTGGTTGGATTAGCTGGTTCGCTAGTTCCATTAAAGTAGTAAAACTCTTCTTTTACTTGAATCTGCAACGAAAGAACATGGATCGTATTTCTGAAGTGGGATCTCTGCTCTCATAAATATATTCAATACTTTTCATCAAAAGCCTACCCGGTACCCAGTTCAAACATTCACTAATCCAAAAGCCATCACATTACATTTTGAAGGCTATTTTCTTAGTCTAGGACGTTCAGACTCAGTTTAAGAAAAATGGCAATGATTCCTGTCGCAATCTTACAAACGTTTACGTTATCCGTTTCCAATCCAGCTTTGATGAAGCAACGATTGCTGCTGCAGCAAATGCCCTTCAGGCATCGTTATGCCAGAAGTCAAAGCATCACGACGTGGGCGTATACTCTGAAGTAAACCTCATCAACCATCAGTGAAAAACATGTAGTTTTCCCTTTTAGAATTGTGTTCTTTCATTGTTTTAAACTGGTGGTTTCCGAAACTGCTTCGGCTTGTTGCAACATCATGTGTTTTTGCACCTTTCTGTTTTCACTCGCAGCATGACCAGAATGTCTTCAAAAGGGGAAATTCATGTTTGTGCAGGGGGCTTGACTTTGATAAAAACTCTACTGATTTAACGTTTCATATTTCCATTTGGGGGTCTTGGAAGTGTATTTAGGGTGCTAAGCCCAAGAAAGCCCCTGTGGGGACGGGACTGTGTCGGCCTGCAGCCACGGCGGGGCAGTGCCCCCACCAAATATTTTTTATGCCCGCCCAAATTGTGTTGTCTCCAGAAAAATTTGTTTTGAACAAAAGTTTTTCAAAAATTTGTTTTCAATAAACACAAAAATCTTATCCACCTACAAATGTATTTTGCCCCCTCAAACCTGAAAACCTGGCTCCACGCCTGACCCAACGTACGTCCTGACAGTGTTCAAAGCTAAGATGTTTTATCCGCTCGATTCAGGGTAAATTTGTTTCACGTGCGCCAAATAGACATGCATTAAATGACACTGCATGCAGAATATCAAAGGTATTCTGTAGTTTGTCGACCACCCATATTAAAAACGTTTTCTAAGAGTAGTCTTGAAACGACACGCGACAAGAATATGCTGCGTGGAAAGCCTTTTCAGAGCTGTCTTTCGGAGACAGATCATAAACAAAAAGAAAGGCAATTAAAAACAGCAGCAAGCAGCAGGCCTGCTTGCTGTTGTTGTAATTCTGATTTTATGAAATGGTTGTTAAAGAGCCTTTCCAGCCATTTTTCCGCATGGATTTTGGAGTCTTCCTCAAAGGGTCAAGCCTAACCTTTGCTGTAATACGCTTGGTAACCACCTTGCGGCAATCGTGCTGATAACTTTTCAGGAAAAAGCAGCAAACTTCATCCGTTTCACTTTATATGAAAGATGTGCACAAGCCCACAGCAAAGATGTGCAGAAGCCCACGGCTAAGAAGCACAACCGCTTATTACGAAGCTCAATTCACAAGGTCCCATTTCACTCAATTTGTTGCTTTAGCAAAATGCCCCGCTTTTCGAGACCAAAACCTGCTCTATAAGCCCGCACTTTCGGAGCAGGATCGTGTCGCTTGCATACGCAACACGCATTGGTGCGTTTGACAAAACAAATTTATGAATAAATAATCAGCAGTTTTTTCTTTTTTTACAATCCTCTCTGATCTTCTCCGCTACCGAAGTAACAGTGCCTTAACGCAAGAGTGCTTGTTTCAGAACACTGTTAAACCGTTCAGTTCCCAAGCTCTTAATGCACAACATAATAGAGTTTGGTAGCTCAGTCGTTCTCGTGTTTATCCATTCGCAAACTGTTGGTTACCTATAGTCAGCGATTCCAAAAGAACACTGTGAAGAAGCATTCGAAGAGACCATGTGGGGACCACGTGGACATTAATCTGTATCCCACATTTTTCAATTATGTTGTTTGTGGTAATAGTCTATAATTTTAAGGTTGCATAAATCCACATTTTGTGATTTTTTTAAACGTATAAATATTGCAATCAATCAAAGGTCCTCAAAACAAATCAAAACTACTGAGAATTGTTAATGGCTTTTGCGGTTTATAAAATCTGAACAATTTTTCTTCCTTCTTTTCTGACGGTTGGTTTCATCTTTCCTTTATGTTTACATAAGGAGTTACTGAGGTAGATTTTGTACCCAATTCAACTTATTTTCTGTTGAACATCCAATAGTGTTGATAAATTTTCAGTGCAACTTTGGGCAAATAAAGGCACACGTCCTGCCACAAGATAATTCCATTCCAGATTTTGTTACAATTCTCCGTTGTTCCCCTCTCACAACCGTCTGACCGCCCGAGCTAAAATGGAACGGACGTGCAGTAATTTGCGGTTTTGCAAAAAGTGTTGACGAAATTGTAGGACACGCCATTGTTTGTTGACTTATGCACTGGTGTGTTTACATTTGGGCGTAAGCGATGTGATAGGATTACAAGCACTTATTTCGCTGAAACATCTGGCATTTGCGTGGTATGAAAGTTCTGTATACAGCTATGAGTGTCATGCGGTGTGGTGGACTTTTAATAGGTTTTCCCGCGGAGTTTGAATTTGAATTTTTTGATTGTGCCCAGGAGCCAATCAGTGATCGCGTTTCCTTCTGATTCCGCCAACCGTTGTTAGACAAGTGAGATTGTCTCAAGTTTAACTTTGATTGGATGTTTTGAGGCATCAACATAAAAACGTCTTTTTGTACGTCGATTGTACTCAAAGCCTAAAGTCGTACTGAGCCTGAACAACAGTTAATTTTTTAAGTCACACAGGATCATTTTTGATTAAAAAAATGGTTTACCAATATTACGTTATTGTTGTAAATATTTCAAGTTGCTGATAGTGCATGCTATTAAATGTCGATTAGAAGTTTTCATTCACAAGACAAACTTTAAATTTTCCATGACAGCGCATAAGAGATAGGTTAAGACATTTCATTAGACAAAACATGTATTCCAGATTATTCCATCCTTTTCCCCTTTCCCACCGCTTGACCAACTGTATTTGTCTCTTTCAAAGACTGATTACGATTTCTTCGTATGTTTGCAAAAGCAAGAACTATGAGCCTTTTCAGATTCATTTTAATACTTTTATGTCTGACATATTCGGTCGCACTGGCAATATGTACTGGAAACTCGTCACAGTTCCATGCACATAGCCTACTTACTAATTGCTCGCAGGTTTCGCTGCATTTCGTCATTGCTTCATTCTCCGCTTTGTGACGGCGTGGCGTGTTGTGGAAAGGTCAGCACCGGTGGTTTTGGTGAAGTTTGAAACATCATGTCGTATCCCGATGTTTGCTGTCAAATCCCCTTGACTGTTTATGTCTGCGCTCGATTTACCTGATAATCGACATTCCAGGTAAACTTTTACCTAAGTCTTTACCTAAATCTCTCGAGTTACAGATGCAGGAAATTTTTTCCCCTGTAACTACGGCGAACTCGCTTTTCCTCTTTTTGAAACCATGCAATGTACATACTGTAGGCTTAGATTTACTGAAAGTTATAGTTTTTTTAATTCGAATAAGCTCCATCTTCACGCATTATTTGAGATTAACTGCTCAGATGTAATTTGACTTGAGCCTCTTATTTATTTAATATTGGAAGAAAGTCGTGAGTAGGTTGTCCACTTCTTCTGATGCCTTTTCGCCATTGTGAATTTTTTTACTTTTGCATATATCGTTTTTTATTTCTACTGTACCTATTTCTATGGCATGTATATCTTTTTTGAATACGAATTACAACGCGTTGTTTAACTTTTCAAAAGATTACAAAATGGTTTACAATTCTTTTTTTGTGAGAATTAAGTCCATCACTCCCAAATGTGTGTTATACGTTGCTTGCCTACAAGTATCTTTTTTATTTAAACGATACACGAAGATTCTTAATTCTCATTACCAATACCTTTAACAATGGACAATTGTTTGATATTGGCTGTATCTTAACAAAAAAGTGCGTTGTTTTTACAAATTTTCCACTATTTTTAAGCATTTCGCTATGAAGATGCCATCAATTTGCAAGTTGCAACGGCGTTTAAAATTTTTACATCTGAAAATGTGTAAGCAATTTTTGCTGAAATGCACGTGAAATGTGGTTCTCATTGTTCTTCGTTAAGTGGTGTGCAGAATATCGCAGAATAATTGTAGTTTTTGTGATAAAATGATCAAAGCGTGATGGAAAACAAAGTCTGTTCCACTTTTTTTTAGCAGTGATTACATGCCTCTCTCTTGAAGCAATTATAAACATTTTCATTTGGTTACATATATCTTTCTTCAATCAGCTGTAATTAGTTTAACATTTTTATTTCATCAAGTAAATTTCTTATAAGACTTTGTGCTCTGAAAGGTAATGGAAAAGAGGATCGCGGAATGGATCGTTGTATCCACAAAACTATGTATCCAGGGCCGGATTTAACTGATGCGAGGCCCAAGCTAGGCTAATCCACTTGTGAGTCTTCTCTCCCATTGTTGCGAGGAAAAAATGGAAAGGTTAAATCTATTTGCCAAAATCTGAAAATGTCCCTCTGAAAGTACGGTTAGTAAAATATTCTAAATCATTACCGGAGTGCCCACAATCACTGTGTTTGCTGCTGCCTTCGACGGAAAAATGTTGAATTGCACGGAATTGTTGAAATCCTACTAGGCTGGCAGGAACAGGATTATTAACCGCCACAGGCAAGCCAACCGAAATCGTCACAATTGAAATATATAAAGCACATGGTCCACGTTTTTTCAAGAATCACATGTTTTTTTCTTACCTGTGTTAAAAAAAACAAACACACTGCACCTGTATAGTCCGTGTGGCGGCATAAAGACTTTAAAGCACAGCGTGAGGACCACGTTGCAACTCGCTTACCACGCCCACGGTTGTAAAAATCTCACGCACATAAGCAAAATCGGCCTACGTCACGTTAAACGCACCCAAATGGTTGTAACTGTTAGGTTCACCATTCTCAAAAAATTTAATAAAATCTTTACTTATTTATGGTGTTTCATATTGAAATTTGGAAGGGTTGAGCTCACCAATGCCCGCCGTGACGACTGGATTGGTTTAAATTTCGCTTATGCTGTTATTATAAATACGTATAAAGAAATAAAAAGCTACAATCATCGAATCAAGTAAGGCTGAACATAACACAGCAAACAGTTAAAAGGTTTTGTCCTGGCCTTCTTCATAACAAAATTATCTAAGAATTCATTACAATTTGTTTGCCTAAGTTTGTCACTTTGGACAACCTCTCCTGGAACTTTGCGACTGTTCAATTCATTTTTAATTCTTTCGAATCTTGAAAAGGATCTTTCGCCTGAGCAGTTAGTGGCCATCAAGCTAAGGAGTAAAGCTCCGCGTGGTTGCATAAACTTAGAATTACTAATCTAAGCCATCAGACCCAAACGCGCTTTTGTCATTTTCGAGATGTTTCCCTGTTCTTTGTTTCTTTGGGGAAGAGTTCTGTGGTGGCCAGTTGGCAAAGTTACTTCAGCTTGCTATTCAAGCTCACCAAGTTCTTCTCTGACTTGCTTAGCGCGGAAGCAGTACAAACTTGCGCAAGTACTCAATAGCGATCTGATTTCTGAATGACTTCACTGAAGAAACTTCAATTGGAAAAAAATCAGATCTAAAAGTACCAATCGAACTTTACGCGATACAAACGCTGACAAAACTACTGTATTGCTCAGTCACCTAAGAAATAACTATGCTTTTATTGTAGGATAGTGCTGCTGGCCCTACACTTAGCTCTTGTCTGCAGTACAACCTTGCAGGTGCAGTGACGTAACTAGAGGTTTGAGCCACTTGGAAACTTAGCTGAAGGGAGCCCACCGGCTAACACTCAGAAAATTGTTGAGAAACAATAGACAATCCAGTATTGAACGGCTATACAAAAACCCGAAATCACCGAAAGACACTCCAAAAACACAAGCACACAACAATCTACTGAAACCATAAGAAGAGTAAATCCCGATATACAAACTAGCTAGGTCCCGGGTTTTTACATTTAGCTTGGCACGGGAAGGCGGTTCGCACCCCTGCCACCCCTCAGTAATGCGACTGATCAGGTGCATTTCAAACATGAACAGTCACAACTTCTTTTGATAGTCACACGTAACAATCAGTACGATTCAGCAAACGCAGGACGCAGCCAGCGTGCTTTGAGTATATCAAAACAGTAGTTGGCATGCAGCTTGACCAACCGTCATATTGAGATTCATGGAAACTCGTTGGAAGACTTGGCGTTATGCACCACGAAAGATGATTAAAACTAAATTTCGTGAATAATAATCAAGACACAAATTTTTGACGAAGTTTAATCTAAATGATCATATACCGGCCATTGACTCTATGCGTACCACAGTTTTCTGAGCCCCTCTTGGATCTTGAGGCCCTAGGCTTAAGCCTATATAGCCTATAGCAGGGTTTCTTAACCTGGGGTGCTAGCACCCCAGGGGGTGCTGAAATCAATTTCAGGGAGTGCTGGGGAAGAGCACATACGTGGCGGTCAAGGATTTGTCCATCAGCTTTTCTTTATTTCCGTATTGTTTTTGTCAATACTACCGCCATAATTGCTCTTTTTGTTTTGGTGAATGAACCAAGCATATCATCAAGATGTACTGCACTTTTCTTCACTTTATCCTTATACTGACCAGGTGTTAACCCAATGGTAGGGGGTGCTGGACTGCTTAGGCGTAACCAAAAGGGGTGCTGAGGTAGAAAAAGGTTATGAAACGCTGGCCTGTAGGTAAATCCGGCACTGTGTGTATCTGTTGACTGCTGCACGTTTATGCTCTGGCATTTGTTTTCCCGCTTAAGTTTGAAATTAAATTGTCATACCCTATCCGTTGGCCAATCAGTCACGGCGTTTCTTTTTGATTGCACCAATCGTAGCTGGGTGCGTGATGTTGCTCCAACAATAACCTTATTAGCATTTCGTGAATCATCAACGCTATAACTAAATGTGCAAGCAGAAATGAACACAAATTTAAGTATCTACACACTAATCTCAAAATTTGTTTTGAGTCTGAAAATGTTTATTGTCCCCAAATCCTTGTATAGTATAGACGAATCGAGCAGCAGTTACTTCCAAAAAGAAAAGTTCATTTGAAATTGGGGAAATACTGCCAAAATGTGAACTACCGATGCGCTTGAAATTACGTACTATTGTAAGTCTATATTGGGTATAAACACAAACACAAGATGCTCGGTGAGACTTGAGAACTTGCGCAAAGTTATTAAATCAGTCAGTGGAAGTTTCGTAGTTTGACTGAAAAATGGTATCTTTGCACGAATTTGTTTGAAGGCTTCCTGTTCTTTATATGTATTTATTGTGAAAGTTTTTGAAAATCAACCACAGTTCCTTCGCTTTTCAAAACTTTTTTCTAGAGGTTGAATGAATCGGTCTGCTTTTGTTTAGGAAAGAAACGAAATGCCAACATTTGGCAGCACGTTCAGGGTTTTTGTTTCTTTCAATATAATCGGTGGCTGCAATAAAATCTTTCCCTAAGCTGTTTAAAGATTGCCGTATATTTGTCTCCTGCGTAATGGACCTGTTAGTTAACACCAGCATTGGTTGCTTTTTTCTATTGCTTCTTTCGCTTCCATCCGATTGCAAAGCGTGTAATGGAGCGCTTGGCAATTTTGGTTTCATAAAACCTGTGAAAGAGTTTTTTGTCGTTTGCTACCTTGCCCACTGTTTACGTCTGTGTTCGTTTTAGCGGCCGCACCCAGTTTGCGTTTAACTTTAAGCCTTAAAGATTATGAATTGATAATGCACGGCTATGCTGTAATCTGCCTCCCTGGCTACTGGAAAATATTTCACTCATTTTACGTGTACTGGAAGTTGGCCTTTAGAAATTCGAATTGCCCAGTGTGGCTTTATTTGCTCCTTATACTGAACCAACACAGTTTTTAATGCTCCACATTTTACAGCTGATTTAGACTAAATTTAAGTGCTGATTTTAACAATTATATTCATTTGTCTCTATGAGATCAACTTTTCAAGTTATTATAACTTTTGGTCTTTTGCAGTGTCGTTATGATTACTTAGCCTTACTTTATGACTTCCCAGTGACATCACAGATTTAAAGTCGTGTGTTTATTGGATATGGCAAATGTCAATTTATTATTTGCAACATCATAAATAGCAACTTGTAACTGATTGCTTGCGCATGTGTTATCTTTTAACTCCAATTGGATAACTTCAGGCTTTTTGCCTGCTTGGATTTTGAGGCTTAGTGGGAGATTCAGGGAATGTGGCAGTTGGTTTGGTCAATTTTATTTGGCAGTAATCGTCATTGCAACAAAAACAATAACTTAATGCAAAGACCACAAGCCATCGAAAGAACCGGATGGTTACCTAGTCTTTGTTCCCAGACTGTTCAGTTTCATCTCGTGCTGCTGGTATTGCGCATGCGTGGGAAGGAGCTTCCAGATAATTAGCACTGT
>Ga0210059_1011715_pt1 | contig 13366 bp, 10 predicted proteins | sample Ectturendosymbi2_FD_188042 | JGI IMG/M metagenome (GOLD analysis project Ga0210059, IMG submission 188042) | Ecteinascidia turbinata endosymbiont from Florida, USA - Sample 2 (SPAdes) (version 2) | ecosystem: Host-associated > Tunicates > Ascidians > Unclassified | place: Key West, Florida...
TTATATTGAAAACTTGATAAAAACTCGTATTTCATATTATATTTAAATTTGGGAAGCTTGGTGCTTTGTTTTGTGGGGTTGAAGTTGAACCCACCAAACCCCCCTGTGACGGCGGGACTGTCTCAGATGCTATTTTTGCGCAAAAGCCGTACATAAGATTCTATACTAAATCTCAAGATTTCAGAGAGTTTAGTTGGAAATTTTAACAGAAATGGAATCTGTTTTAAATTAAAAAGACAGTGATATAAAATATGTGTTCATACATTTTCCGGAAAGTTTTAAAATTAAGGTTGTTAAGCAAGATCTGACAGTCTCAGATCCTATCTTTGTGTGAAAACCGCAGTTAACATATTGTACGAAATTGCAAAAATCTGAAAAGTATAGTTCGAAATTCATACAGGTATGTAATCTGCAATGAATTACAAAGGCGATGATATAAAGTGTGTGTTCGTACGTTTTTCTGAAAGTTCTTAATTTGATTGAAAACAAGCGTTTTTCGTTTTTTTGGGTTAAATGTTCCGTGCGATTTTGCTTTATTTCATTTTAAAATTTCTTTTCATTGTAACTGGATTTTTTCAGATCTGCATCTTTTTTCCATACCATTGGAATCTTTAATGTTAAATCCCTGTCATTTCCTTGAAAATGCGTTGTTTGTTTTTGCAGTTGATTTGCGATAAAAAAATTTTATTCCGAAATGCGAACCGCGGATCCATTGAAACGTGCGGTTGACTTCACTTTGGTGAGTTTCCAATTCCAATCCTACTGTATATTAGGTGTTTTAACGTTTTTCTGCAAGATTGATTCCGATAAAAGGTAAACTTACGCGAGGTTCAGTTGGCATTTAGTTGTTTCGTAACAGCTAGGCATTAGTCCTAGTCTGGTTATCGGTGTGTTCGCCATGGTGAAACAAAAATTAATGCTTTATTTTATGCTTGCCTATAATCAATGATTGTCAATTGAGCAAAGTAGTGCACGCAGGCTAGTAATAGTAAGCGCTTACGCGCTGCATACAATAATGCCTACTGAATTAGTTTATGCATTACATAGGGCTAGGCTACCCAGAAACGTAAGTGTTCACCCACACAAAGTTAGCCATCTTCCAAATCATTTTGATGAATTTTTTTTCCACTCAGCTCAATTCATTGTCACTCCACAAGACTAGCAACCTCTAGAAACCTGTTTTTACCTAGAGATAACTCTTCCTCAGGAAAATGTTCTCTTAAATTAATTGGCCCAAAAGTATGGTGTTCAATAGGCTTCCAGACATAAATTTTCAACCACCTTTACCTTTAAATGGAAACTTAAGAAACACCACCTACATGAAAAAAATTCCCAATTGTGAACTTTTGTAACATTTCACCTGTCCAGAACAAAATACTGTGTATTATAGTATTCTGTAACTCTGTTTTATTTTTTTGTGTATTTATTTTTTCGCATTTTCTGTGTGCATACTCAATGTTTTCCGGCATCATGAAGTTCACTTTTTGTTTTGCTTTGTTTTCTTTTGTACCTCATTAATTAGTATTTGTAAGTTTTTTACTTTTTTTATTACTATTAAATCTCTTTGTATTGTTAAAAATACCCTAACCACACCAAATTCCTTCACTTAAATTCGATCCACTTATCTATGTACATAGGCATGCGCTTTCAACTGTACATAATACATTTCTTCATCATGTTCTGCATTCATTCGTTTTTCGTTTTTATTTTCATTATGCCTATTCGATCTCCAACTGTTGTTTCTCAACACTTCACTTGTCGAAAAGTGATAAATGGGGTTGGTTGACTAGATGACTGCCACGGTCTTTCATCAATTCTATATGACACAGTGCCCGTCTCTGAAAATTATACTGATCAGCTATTGTGCTACTGTGTTTTCATTTGCTCTAATTTTCGCTAATGGTTGGTTTACTGCATGCGATGGCTTTTATGGTGCTTCTGCTTATTGGCTGAGTCATATGAAACAATAAACCATTACCATTACGATCGTGTCAAAACTTTTGATGCCTTATATTGAGAAATAATCTGTAGAACTTCTTGCAACGTTGTGCATCTCCAGCTAACTTTTTTATCTTATCTCTTGAAGTGTCTGATGCTTTTTACAAATCTTTCTTTTTCCTCAATGCTCTTGTATAAATAATGATGACCAATTATTAGTAATAGGCTTAGTTGTTGGTCTTGATGCGTTGTACCAGTGTAGACTATGCGTCTAATTAATCAGTATTATATTTTACACAACAACAAAAACCTTCCAAGTGCTGCTTTAAAATTCAGGAAAATTAATTCACTGCTTTAAAATTCATGAAAATTATTTGCCTGCAGTGTTGATCTCATGATAAATCAAATGCGTTGCAAAGCGTTTGAAACCTTAATAAAAATAATTTTCATGTCTCTGTGTGCCACTATGTATGCACCCTTGTTTGACATACTGTACCTTTTGCTTTTGTCTTTGGCAATGACTACAGAACCACCTTTGGATATTCATATTTGAAAACTTATTTTCGACTGCCACCTATAATGTGATAGTAAAGTAACGCACGACCAGAGATGAGAGTGCAGTAGGCTTGCTAGAAATGTACTAAACATTGAGGTAAACCCTGAACCTAACCATAACCCTAACCTTAACCCCTACACCTAAATTTCAGAAACTTTTGAAAAATGTAAAGAAAAACTGGTCCCAGAATCAAAACGTGGAACTATCACTACCAAAACGAAAGTCGCCATGGAAGGTGAGAGCCGATCCAAACCAAAAACCATTGGTGTAGCAGATGTAAATGTATCAGTTTTGCTACCACGTCGATGCTGCGGGAGTGATAAACTCAGTGTTTTATTCAAACTCTGCATCGTCTGAGGTGGTTTGTTGCCACTTCCTTGGTCATTTTATCGGTTAGCTGTTTACCTGGAAGTTTTTGATGTTATCTATAATGCCTTATTTTTCTCACGCTATTGGCTCCTTGTATTATGATGGGTGTACAACGCTACAGCTGGGGTGCTGTTAAACTATTTAGCTCTTTTAGTGTGGCTGTGTGTAAATACCTATTCTGTAATATATTATGAATGACTAACCATTTTTGTGCTCATGCGTTTTTTGATTTTGCCTATGATATGGACCACATGTCTGAAATAATAATGATTATTATTTAAGGTAAAGAGAAAAATTGATAAATGAAATGAATGCAAAAATAAATATTTATTAAGTAATTTAGCATTCAAGTATTTGGGACTGTTAAAAGGGTCATGATAGCAGGATGGTCAACTTGTTCGTCAAGTGAGAATTCTTGGTCGAAAGCATTTAGCTGAATTAATCACTGACTTTTTTTTCACAGAACTGATCAGGTGCAATGTACCTATGTGCTACAAACAAACTTTAGCCTGTCAAGCTTCTGAGGAATCTGCCTGCTTTCTGCTTTCATTTTTCTGCGATGACTAAAGTTTTGGAAGCGTATCTATTTTTCATAGCTATAGGCCACAAAGGTGACAGCAAGTAAATCAGTCACAGTTCATTGATGGGAAACTAGTTTCATGTTTTTAAACACATCATCAGTCCTGAAAATATAAGAACAAATCTTACAGGAAACACAAACTGTGGTTAGTTACAACAACAATACTAGAATTTGTGTAGCTAAAAGGACGACATTTCTAGAGCATCATAAACCAGCCACGGCTAAGAAATGCAGTGTATGGTAGCAGCCTAAGAAGGGCACTTTTCTTCTGAGGACAACACATGTGCACGATGGCGAGCACCAGAGCAAAACCAAGTGGTTAAACAGAGCTTAACAGTTGATGAAAGATCAAGAAAGGCTGAGCTTTCAATATAAACTAGAAAGTTTGTCCAAGTATACATTGGAAGCGTACAATGAAGCCAGTTTCTAGTTATTCCTTGTTCCAAACATAACTGTTTAATTGGTGGGACAGTTTGTCAGTTCTCCCTTTTCTTATCTCATAGTTCTTTCAGTAAATATCAACATACGTAAAAAACAGCACTGACAGGGATTCTTAGCCTGGCGGCAAGCTTTTGAGGAATCTGCTTGCTTTCTGCTTTCATTCTTCTGCGATGATTAAAGCTTGCAAGCGTATCTATTTTTCATAGTTATAGGCCACGAAGATGGAGGCAAGTAAATCAGTCACAATTTATTGATGGGGAAACTAGTTTTGCATTTTTAAATGCATCATCATAGCATAGTAACAATGCAGTTGAATGGGCATAGGAATCACAATTTGATAGTGCAAGCAAATTGAGGTGCAAAATGTGTTTTTCAGCCTCAGTTTCCCTGTAACCAATGGGATCTAGTCATGAAGCTGTGGTAGTTGTTGACATAAAGTCACATGTGACATTGGCATTTCTAGCAAGACATGCATGGCAAACCAGGTGTGACTGCTTTTGAACAGGCATAATGTGGCATGTAGATTAACTGGTGCATGGTGGTGGGTCAACACTAGTAATTTCTCAAAAGGATCAAGGTGATGACAAAATTTAATGATTGTACAGTTTAACATACTGTTTAGAGAAATAAATGAAAGCCTGATTTTCAGTCATCACCTGAACTTTCCAGAGAGTATACTTTCTACCTAGGCTTAAAACCTATTGATTGCATGCTTTGCACTTCAACAAGTAGGTTGTGAGAACATCAATCTTTCCCAAAGCATGACAATCGCAGTGACATGTAAATCCTGTGGCATGTTGCCATTTAAGCTTACAAAAATCTTGTGCATGTATTAGTCACGGTATGGAAAGACAAGAGTTTTGAGTATATTTTCTATTAGCTATTTGACCTTTTACCATAGCTTGAGTTGGATGCAGTGTGCGAAATGTGGCTACAAATCACCTATGGTTTGTTGATGACATATGTGTGTTTGTTCCTGGATTTGGCAGCATGGTTGTGGAGTTGTAAAGAGTTGTTGGATTCCTAACTTTGACTCATCAGTGGCAGTACCATCTCAAAGCAAACATCCAGATGATCGTCTGGTCATCCAACCAGTTTTGTTGCTGCTGTATAACTTGCCCTAGACACACTGCTTTTGAGATTATGTTTGCATGGATGCGAAAGGGTTATGGTAACCTAGACAGAGTTTCATTTTGGCTGGGTTTACACTTTCTTTGTCCAGCTCAGTTCCTTGCAGAACTGGTGCATCCTGATGAGAGAAACCAGTTGCAACCCAGCACCCTGTTGAAACTATGTGGATCATCTTGCAAACATCCCCTTTTTTCAACTGCACTGCTAGTTATCTTTTTCGCATGGCCTTTTCATTAACTGAAATGTGTTTTAATGTTGGCTTTTTTAGGGACACCTGACATGATAACCGTATTGTTTTTTTTGGTGTCCTATCAGACTGTTTTCTATGAAAATGTAAATGCAGTACCTTCTTTACTGCTAGTAAACCTACTACTACTAACAAAAGTAGGAGTCGGATTTTTTCTCCGACTCTGGAAATTCAACTGGATCATTTTTTACATCACACTTCTATGTTGGGAATTCTTGTTAAAATGGTACAATTTATTTTGAAACTTTGTTGAAACAGATTTTTTGCTGTGCACCACAGTATCTATTGATTGCTAATTGCTGCAAAATTGTTAACAGTCAAACTTCATTCCCTTCATGTTAGGCAGTCAAAATTTTGGAAAGGTTGGAGTTGGAAGTGAGTGCCAGAAATTTTGGAAAGTTTGGAGTTGGATATTTTACCTCCGACTCTGCAACCCTGTTCAGTGGTTTTCAACACTTGAATAGTTGTTGTGGTTGTGCTGCTAAACATGAACTTATTTAATCAGTTGTAACAAGACTTTCTGTGCACTGTTACTTTGTGCCTATAGCATGCTAGTATGTGCTTTCTGTTGTAAAAATACAAGCCTGCAATATACAGTCACCTCCATGTTTATAACAATGCCAATCAGCTTTTACATTACATCATAAGAATGTAACATACTTAGGAAAATTTTTTTCATTATGATAAGCTTAACCCATTGCTTAACCAAAATCATTCACAGTATATTTCAGTGAATCATAAACTTTTTAGGTCATGGACTATTTCCACACGAGCATGAATATTTGCAGACTCAAAAGTACACTTCAAAATACTGGAAACAATACTTCACAATATATCAGTTCTAGAGATCGACCAATATGTTTTTTTTGGGGCCGACGCCGATACCGATATTTTTAAAAATTTTTTATGTTGTTTTCTGCTTCATTATCAAAAATATTATGTATTCTATGCCTTACCTTTTTTTCAAAAACTTGAAAGATCAGGAATTATAAGTTAACAATTTTCAGATTGTAGCAATTTCAATATTTTGCTATGATTTTTTATCAATCTGATTAATGATGATGCTTTCGTTTCGGCTGCGATGGCCGACATGCGCCTCATGGTTATCTTGTCTGCTTGTTTATGAAAATGCACCTGCTAGCGTTGCTGCAGGATAATTTTCTTGACTTGGTTCGTTGTGCTTCCTTGCGCAAGTTGTCTGGATGCATTAGGAACATAATAGTGTTTTGTCAACACCTACTGAGGCTGATAAAATGGGCTGTTTTGGCTGACACCGATATATTGGTCTATCTCTAATCAGTTTACTGTATGCAGATTGTTTACAATCTTACTTGGAACCTTGTCCCTAAACTTGTTTCACAAGTTTGTAAAAATTTGGAGCAATGACTATTTATGCACATTGAATTGAATCATTCTCTGGTTAAAGTTGGTTGAGGTACGGAGAAATCAATACAATTTCACTTTACCTGATGTTCTTTTTCTTTAAACTTTTCAAGGTTATCAGCAATGTGCTGTTCATGTTTTATCTGAAGATGTTAATTAAGTTGAGCTTTTTTCTATAAGCTGTGAGCTAACACTTCTAATCACAACACACGCTGTGGCCTGACTCTAATATTTACCTCAATCGAAGTAAATCCAAGTTTTTAGTTGCACTTGGTTGCATTTCACCATGACCAACTAAATTTTAAAATTATACCTTCAGTGTCATTGGTCAAGTAGTAGGGTGTGAATGTTTGATCGAAGTACTAATTATAACAGGGAGGCATTCTTATGTAACAAACACAGATGTATGTGACAAGTATTGATTATGAACAGAAAGTTTAAAAATTGTTTGCAGGTTTTATTTAATTTGTCTGTGATAGTTTTAGGTAGTTAGTTAGAATGTACATGAGGACTCACTCAAACCCATTGGCAAACTAATTTGAGTCTGTAATCTTCAGGGTTGAGAAACACTGGTATACATCATAATAAACAACTCTTCGTTTTCCCACTTCATCTTCAAGTATTTCTTTGTGAGAGTGTCACAGGGGTAGATACTCAAGGAGTTCTCAGAAAATCTTGTATTTCACCTTTGATGGGTTTACAAACTTCCAGTTGAGACATGAACAAAACGAGCCTGACTGGCCATTCTGTGTCAATTCTCAGAAAAGGTGAAATACAGGATGTTCTGAGAACTCCTTGAGTAGCTGCTCCTGTGGGGCACCCTTTCCAATTTTTGTCAGGGTACTCTCTCCAATTTTCTTGAAATTTTATTCAAATTGTCGTTACCTCATATCATGAACATCTGCAAAATTTGAATGAAATCTGTCAATAAATGGCATGATTATGGGGATTTTTAGTTGGGGGGTATAGCTGGGGAGGCACGAATTGTTCATATTTGGCCATGTTTAAAGCCTTATTACTGCTAAACTACATTAGTGAACAACCCCAATTTTTCAGGGATGTTAGTAACTTTGCCAAATATTGAAAAAATTACATTATCTACATTGTGACTTTTAAAGGTCAAAAGTCATGGACCTTTAAAGTTGACTGTTTCTAGCTCTTGCTCCATATTTTCAAAAATTTTCAAACCTTGTCACGGTTTTATTTCTTGATGGTTTTCGCTCATATTTTGAAGAATTGTTGCTGATAAAATAATCTTTGACCTTAGAAAATTTTATTGAAAAATATCAAAAGGTTTGTGAGATATCTTAGGCCAAACTTGGCATGAAATGAAAAAACTAGAAAAGTGGGGTACCTTTATCACCTCGGTTGCCCATGACCGCAGTCTGCAAATTTGTGTTGAAAATTTTTTCACATCTTGCATTATGATATGGCAAGTTTACCATACAAAATTCATGAATGGTTCTCAATTTTTTCATAGAGAAAAAAATTGACAAATTTGTACAAAATAGGTTGTAATTTCTGAGCACAATGAAGAAAAAGCACATATTAAACAACTTTATGGCTCAAAATGCAACGAAGCATTATAAAGATAATGGTTAAGATTTATTTTATTACGTGCAGAGTTGAAAAAAGGTGTGTTAAAAGTAAATTGGAAACTAGAGTCTACACAAGTTCTTGTTATTATATGATGTGCATCAATGACCAGTGAACAGATAGTAGACACTCGACAGATGTTTTGTTATTTCCATATGGCCTATAATGAATTTTAATAGACATTCAGAGACGACTGTGATATCAATATTGTGCAGGAAACATGCTGCGAGCCTCCTTTTCCCGATATTCAAATGCAGTTAAAAATGAACTTTTTCGTAGTTTTTGTACGCCCATTTATGCATCACAATTGTTGTGATTTCAGAAAGTCATGCATGCAGAGATTGGGTGTGGCATATAATATTGGATGCAGAGCTCTATACAACCTGCCCTGGAGAGCAAGTGTTAGTAGCCATCAGGTTCAATGTAATATTCCTACCTTTAATACTCTGTTACGAAAATGCATGTACCTGTTTCTCAAAAAATGCAGAAAATGTAACAACATATGGTTACTTGCTTTGATGCAGTCAGATTGTTTTTATACGTCCCTATTCTTTGGACACTATAATTGAATTTTACTCTGTGAATGAGTGATTGATCTTTGCAGTATCTGTTTGATTGATGGCATGTCATGCCACAGTGCTTTCGCATTTTACCTAGACTCGACCAATTTAGGAATTGGCGCCCTACTCTGCAGTTGTGTTGTAACAAGTGTTACGTGTTAGCTCACATTAGTGTTAACAATGTGTCTGTAACCCTATGGTTCTGTCTTCAATGCAGTTGCAAAAAGTGTCTGTAATCCTGTGATTCCGCCGGCTCCAATGCCTTGTACTACGTTCTGTTTTGTTTGTTTTTATCGACCTGAGTTCTGCAGAGTGTGTGTTCATACTATGGACTTCGTGTCTGATCATAAACATATAAATTAAATTGAAATTAATAAGCAATATTATTGTGACTAAAAATTTATGCAATATTAATATTGCAAAACCAAACACCACCAAGATGGCAGAGTGAATCAACGCTTATCTCTAAAGTGTTAGATTCAAGTTCAATTCCCGAGTCAGGTGAAACCAAAGACTTTAATATTGGTATTCACAGTTATCTTAATTGACGTTCAGAATTAAACTGGCAGTGTGAAGAACTCCGCTAAAAGTGCTAGACAATGGCAGGGGGCAGCTTGACTTGAAAACCACAAAGTTACTTTGCAGTCTCCTGGCCGAGGACACTTAGCAAATAAAGTACAAAAACTCTAAAACCAAGCAATTTAATTTATAATCCTCCAAAATTGACACTCAAATTCTCTGGAATTTGGCACTCTTGTCTGCCACAGCATCTTCCTATACCATGCTAATTCAGAAATATTAATGTATCGATCAATACCGTACCTTAATAATTTGAAATATTTCAATCGCCTTTTGTTTGCATGCACTCGTGTTGATAAAATAATGAAAAAAAACTGATAGTGCTTCAACAAATATTGCTGTAGTGCCAACATGATTTACAACCAATTTTTTAAACAAATCCTGTAATATAAGCAACTGTCACTAGTCCATCTGTTGGCAAAATGTTTGTTGCTTGTTGGCAAATCCACAAATTTTGTCATAATCTTCATTGCCAAGTTTTTATTGACGTTTGGCAGACACATGGATTTCTGGGGCAGCAACTGAACAAATAACATCATGAAATGGAATCCAACATGTTTGTTGATGTCTAGGCCACACAAGTGCATGCAAACAAAAGGTTATTGAAATGTTTCAACTTATTAAGGTACGGTATTGATCGATGCATTATTATTTCTATTTCTGAATTAGTATGGGATAAGAAGATGCTGTGGTAGACAGGAGTGCCAAATTCCAGAGAATATGAGTGTCAATTTCGGAGGATTATACATTAAATTGCTTGGTTTTAGAGTTTTTTTACTTTATTTGACATGTTCAGAGGATATAAGCAGAATCAACTTGTTCATAAACAGAAAGTAGATGGTCCTTTAACTTTCAACATAACCTCATCAAACTGATTTATAGGTGGTGAAGTGATGGAAATAGACATTTTGCCAGAGTTCTAACACCTAGAAGTGTTTTAGACTTAATGACATTGGCATAGACACAAATTTATGAACATAAAAATGATGACTTTAGTCCCATGATGTTACTTTTATCAGAAAGCAACTTTTGCTGTGGTGTTAATCGTTAGCTGGCGTTGAGTTTTAGCAAGTTTTTGTCATTTATGCAGTAAGTTTTGAGGCTTCAGCCTTTGCATGTAGTTTACTGTTTAGCAAGACGTTTTGGTTTTGTTTCATTTGTCGCGGTTGGGTCTGCACAGTTTTTTCATTGCAGTCTTGAGGTTGTTTACTTTCTCTGAACTTGTGTTGGCCTTTCTACATTTCACACCTGTTAGCATTGCTTGCAGATGACAGGACTGATGATGCATAGTGTTACGTGAAATCGATTTCCTATAAAAATTTGTGATTGATTCTTTCCTTCTTTCACTTGTGGAGTGAAGTTCCTTGACTTTAGTCCCAGTAGCAAGTAGTATCAATGCTGTTTAGCAAAACCCTCCGAAGCTTATGTGAAGAAAATTGTGTGTGCTTTCAAGGTTGTCAAGATGAATGTAATGTTACAGTTACCTGTATCACCTTGGGCTACTGAGGAATACAATTAAAAGTTTTTCAATTTGGGGTATTATTTAAAGCAACTAGCAACAATTGAGTTCACGCATTAATTACATTATTCTGCTAATAATAGGTTGCACTATTCTTGTATCTTAGAAGTAAGTGAATTTAAATTTTCGCTTGTGATGTCTATCACAGTGACTTGTTATTCTTAGGAACCATGTACTGGTAGTGGTGGCCGCTTTAGTTGCATGTGGCGTCATCTCCAAGCTGCCACACTGGGCATCTTGTATATATTCCCAGATCTTTTCAAGAGTTTCTTGTTAAGTGAAGATTTTATTTTTGGTGCTATGGACAGAACAAATACTATAATATTGCACATTCACTCGGATGACCCCCAGATTTATTTCTTATCTTGCAGCATCCTTCAAAACACTTAGCATGAAGTTTTTTCAGGAATGCTGGAAAGGGTAAATGCTTTGGAACTTGATGAATTCCTTCCTGTTTTCAGAATAGTTACCCAGTCTGCTAATTCTTTGGTGCCTTGCCTGATCACCCAGCCAGTAGACCCTCATGACTTAGCCAGGAAATTTCTTCTCTTTTCAAAACTTGAAGCATTTCATATATCTTGCATCTTCACATATCTTTCAGCTTTCATTTACTTGGTATCTAAGGTGACTCCCATTGCAGTAGTGATATTTTCCTTCTTTAGATTCACCTCCTGGAATCTGATAGTGTGAAAGTGTCGGGTCCAAAAAACCTAACAACCTTTTCTCCTCCTGTTAAGTATGTCTTTATCATTGTTGTGTGGTGTACTATTTTTCTTTTAAGAAAATTATCACAACAATTTTATAAAAATTTGTGCATTCAGTGAAAGTTTTATTGAAATTGTTTAGACCTACAACTACTTTAACTTCAAATTTTTATATATATTTAAGCTCACCAGCAATCCTAAGTTGCATTTGATGTTTTCTGCAGTGGATTAGTGTAATTTTCTTTAAGAATTATTATAGATTAGACTGGAAGAACTGCAGTTGGCCATGTCTGGTGGTTCAGTTGGTCCAGATCCAGCTTTCCTGTGGTCCAGAGATGGATTGTTTAAAATTTTGCAGTTTGTAAGTTTTGCATTGAGACTTTATTGTTTGTTTAAAATTTTAGCATGTGAATAAACTTGGACATTAACTTGTTATTCATGTCATACAACCAGACAGGGGGCGATTACATCACAAACGTAATTGGTTACGATTACTTGTCAAATGCTTGATTACGATTACGAATAAACAAAATCACAATGTACGATGACACTGAAAGTAATCACAATTACTATCGCGATTACATCTGCCTTGAATTATCCTCAGAAAGAAAAAACATCTGCATGGTTTGATGTAAGTATTTTGACTACACGTGATATGAGAGAATGCAATAAACAAACTGACCAATCTGTCAGGACTAAGCACTAAAAAACTAAAAATCACTTAACACCTTAGCTGATGGGTGGTTTCAGGCTAAAAACCAGCGGTTTGCGCAGGAATTTCTTTGCCGACGGTTGCGGTAGAGAGCTGTTCAAACTCTCAAAAGACTCAGCAAGTCTTCGTGTTTGCTATGAAAAAATTTTTTGGTTTTAGGTTGTTTGTAAGTAACGTCAATAAGTGGAGTTGTTTCAACAACAAAGTTAGTAATTAATCCCATAATTAGATAATTAATTATTTTGTTTATTTTAGGCCATAACGTTTGAACCACAAATAATAGAAAGTTGGTCAAGGGCTCAAAAGACTCAGATTCTAGCCTAGTTTCCAATGAAAACTTGAGCAAAATACTTCCGTCTTGTGTTTGGGCCCTAGACCAGGTAACATTAGCCAAAATGGCCAAAAACCTACCTTACTTCTGACATTACTCACAAAAAAAAACAACCCAAAAACAGAAGAATTTTTTTCATTGCAGATTCGAAGACTTGCTTTGAGGGTATGAACAGCTCTCTAGCACAATCCGCTGAGGAGCTATGCAGTTGGTAAGAACCGAAGTATGCTCAATTTTAGGCTGATTTCCAAGTACGATATATTCTTACGCTGGCAACCAAGGTGTTAACACTTTGAGAGCCGGTCTATGATATATTCGTACTTCGATTTAGTCCTAAAACACAGTAGTTTTCAGTTGCCTTACCAACGCCCTAGCTCCTCCGCTGATTGCGCTAGAGAGTTGTTCAAGGGCTCAAACGGATCGGCCAGTCTTGTAGATCGCACTCGAAAAAAAATTTTTTGGTTGGAGGGTGCGGATTTTTTGTGACTGACGTCATAAGTGAAGTAGTTTTAGGATCATTTTGGGTCATGTTGCCTGGCCTAGGGCCCAACCGCTAGGTTAAAGTGTTTTGCTGAAGTTTTCATTGGAAACTAGGCTCGAGTCCGAGTCTTTTGAGCCTTTGATCGACTTTCTAGTGTTTCTGGTTCAAAACTTATGATCTAAAATAAACAAATTAATGAATTAGCTGAATAGCTAATTAGTCAAATATTTTTACTAACT
>Ga0210059_1011716_pt1 | contig 13365 bp, 12 predicted proteins | sample Ectturendosymbi2_FD_188042 | JGI IMG/M metagenome (GOLD analysis project Ga0210059, IMG submission 188042) | Ecteinascidia turbinata endosymbiont from Florida, USA - Sample 2 (SPAdes) (version 2) | ecosystem: Host-associated > Tunicates > Ascidians > Unclassified | place: Key West, Florida...
AGTACAGCAACAAGTTACAATCGTTTACCCCCCCCAGCAAAAGTTTCATCTGGGCGGCCCTGGTTCATGTCAACAAAATAACAAAATCGACGTCCGGCAAGGACCGCAAGCTGTATTCAGCCGTTATAAATGTTCACAGGCTTACACGTTTATGCGGTGCCTCCTACATCGGGCAAAAGCAACGCAATTTTAATAAATCGTACAGAAGAAAACAACGTCAATAAACTAGTCAGTCTGCAGACACTTGCCAGCTGACCCAGATCATCTGGTTGACTTTTGCAATCCCGAGGTTATTGGCAGTGACAACAACTGTCGGCAGCTGTAGATTCTATAATCTGTGCTGATTCAAGAACACAAACCAGAGCTGAATGCCAACATCCCATCGATGCGTTTATGCATTTTTAACCTGTAACAGAGCTTCATGTCTCATCCATTACGTCACGCGCCATCGCCATCGGCACGTATCCAGCCGAGTCACGTGACTGCCTGTGGTTTGCGCCATACGTCACTACCATAACAGCTTTTCGCGTTTTTCAATTTTCACAGCGATTTTTCCCGATTGACGATAAGAACTTGCAGCAAGATCCCTGCAGTTTATTTGCAATGCACTGATGAGGGTAGCAAAAGTAACTGAAACATCTGCAAATGTCGCTTAGATATTTTTATTTGGCCTTTATTTTTATTATAAGGATGTCAACCAGTTCTTACTTAACACAATCCAAAGCTTTAAAACATCAGTGCATTCTGACAAACCAATTTGCAGCAATGCAAAGCAAATTTACAACGACTTTCGGTCAGAATAATGCAAAAGAATTAATTACTAATTCGGATATAAACGAAATAGAAAAACTCTTTTTAAAAGTGTATATGAACCTGCTGCAACAAAATGTCTTTAAAGTTCCAGACTAAAACGTTTGTCTGAGGTTTTTAATTAAAACCAAAAACGAAAGCAAACAAGTGAACAGTTGAAAATACATTTTATTAATCTTCGGTGAAAAACTGTAACAATTTTTGAATAAAATGAACCAAAACAAAACGTTTTTGAAACGTCTTATGCTATCTGGGTTAATTTGTGCCAAACATACGGTGCGTTGCAACATTGGACCTCAACAATTCCTTGGCAATATCTTGGCAGCGAAATTTGTACAACTACATTGATATCACAAGAATGTCTGGGGGAACAAAACTTATTGTGTCCCTCTATGTTCAAAAGCTTTGGAGGGTACGTCCACACGTCACCCCAGAAACTCGGTCGTTGTACTGTGGAGTACGTGCCGTAATGAAACTTGTTAACACCAGAAAGTATGTGGAGACAAAGAGGTTATCATCAAATACATGAAGAAAGAATTCAGGATTATGGATCACTTTGTTCAAGATGCTTCCCGAAGACTTCCAGCAACTTTCCAGAAGACTTAATATGCAAGTATCTGCAATTTCTTATAGCTGAGCGCTCGATAGTGGCCTTGTAGCTGCTTTTCGCGGGCATCCTGTAGCTGTTTATCTCAAATGCAAGCTTGCGTTATTTTGTGACATTGCTTGGCCAAACGCCTGCTTTTGTTTTTGCTGTGCAGTTACCTGCTATACTTAGGCTTGCAAAAAATGAAAGGTAAAATGCACAAGAAGTGCTCACAGCTCTTCAAGTTGATAAAGACTCCGGATAAAAAGAATTTGATGAGCTCTAATCAAGAATGTGTGATGTTCACGAAGACCTAGAAAAAAAGCAAGAAACTGTGCAAGAACATTTCCGAAATTTGGGTACTTATATACATTAGCCGACAGAGGTCAAGAAATCAATAGAAGATGGTGCCATTTGGTCACGTTATTTTGGGCTACGAAATACATGTGCAATAAAAGAAATACAATCAGTGCAAGACCAGGTACAAAACAAATCATCGCTGCACAAGTAGACAATGCTAAATACGTGTTTCAAGAGATGTGGGACTGTAAAACGGTGACCATATTTTGGAATTCACGATCACTGAAGCTCGTCGACACGGGGATAGCGAGTCCTCTCTCAAAAAAGAAGTGTTCAAAGCATTCTTTGGCCTGTGTTGTCTTTGTGGAGTTTTAAAAGTATGGGATGGACTCCAAAAAATGTGTAGATGACATAATAAGGACGACCTGTCATTCCAGACACGACTGGACTTCAATGCTAGTAAGGGTGGAGTGGATGCAGCTGATGAAATGCTCCATGCATGCTCTATTTGGGTAGCATCCCGAAGATGGCCACTTGCTGTACTATTCAACCAGCTGGACATTGTGGCCCTGAATGCATACACCATTTGCAAAGATTTTCAAGTAACAACTGAAAAGGGATTTTATTGCCAAACAGGCAGAAAAGCTGTGCACAGCAGAGAGAAACTGTAGGGCATCAAGAGTCCACCACATATTGAATCCGAAACGCATTCAAAATGGAGCTGTTGAGGACATGTCCCTTCATAATTAAACCAAATTCCGAATTTGCCAGTCAAACAAAACGACAATGAAATGTTGCCAATGTAGAAATTTGTGTGTGGAACGTGTTCTGGCCCTGTGTGCAAAGGTTGTTTCGAAATTTGCTTGGATAGCTCAACATTCTCAGCTTAGGGGTCAACTGACCCGTGTGGTAATTGACCGTTTTTCCATCGTGAAACACTGGTTTTGAAAATAAATTTGTTGTCGACTTGGTGGTTTGCTCAAGACACAAAAATAATAAAAGTCAAAACATGTGAGGTTCCCAGCTGCAAAACTTTTTCTTATAATTTGAGAAGAAAATCGCAAAAGGGTCAATTCACCCGTTTGGTAGTCCTAAGGTTAAAAGGTTAAAAAATGTTAGTGTTTCCTGTTTTTCGGCAACACATTTTGAAATTTTTTTTATAAGTGCTATAATTGAGTGAAGCCTGCGTTCTGGTGTTCGTAATATTCGAGGAACGAGAGTTTCGAAATTAATTTTTTTGCGTAATCACTGGAAATGTGTGCACTGTCTAGCGTGTTGTAAGCACTAAGTAGGCTCAACGCTTGCAGTCGGGTCTGTGTCTTCACGAAAGACATGCGACAATGACGTCGAGGAAGTGGAAAGGCTCTCATGATTCTGGTCTTGAGTGCAGGAGTGAATGGGAATTGACTTTCGTGTGGGTGCAGAAAGCCGCCGACATATCAGTTTGCAAACAATGGAACCATTGCACCCAAACGTGCAATCTCACAAACCATGAAAAGTCAGAGAGGAGTCAGTAACGAGCTCCAGCACAATGACAATCTCAATTTCAAAGAAAAGTTCTTACTCTATTCGTGAAATTTAAATGTCCCTATGTGGCAAAAGAATGGCAATACCACAAACAAAGTTGGCTTTTTTCTGGCCTTTAAAAATCGGTTTGGCTCTTTTATGGCTTCTTTTTAGCGTCATTTGGCTTTTAAATTAAAATCTGTATCTGAGAAACCTGTCTGGGCCACAACAAAGGGTGAGAAATGCTGATCTAGCGCAAGCAAGAGAAAGATACGGTACGTGGAATGCAACTGTTTACATCTCTTCTCGTTACTGGTAGATTTTGCGTCTGCCTTATACTCAGACATGCACATGTCACATATGAGTAGCATTGTTCAGCTTATTAATAATAAGCATGGTCACAAGCAAGCGGATCGACGCCGTAACAGACGTAGAGCTTATCAATGTCGTTTGGAAACACGTAAAAGGCAAAGGGGGCAAAAAGGAGAGAATAAGAATTCGCAGCAGTGTCGAGAATAATTCAAGATTACTATTCTACAGTGACAACAAACTCGAACCGAGACATTTCGTGGAACCAGTAAAACGACAGAAAAACGGGCAACGTGCTGTTTCAGACTTATGTCTGGGTAATGATGAGAATAGGCCCAGTTTAACTAGCAGTGGAGTAGCAGTAACTCGTCCCGGAAATCCACAAGTCTTTGTCATCGCCACAACCACAACGGATAAGCAGTTGACAGAAGTTGGCTTCACGCTTCCCTTCACAAACTTCTGTTTATGGATTCACTTGTAGACTGATGTGGGCAGGGATCAAGTTTAATAATAGAGTTTCCCACGACTTTTGTTGTTGATCACGGTTTTAACCAAGTAGTGCACATGCGCAATAAATGCCGCAATCGTCTTCACATGAACAAGACCAGTCGAAACGTCACACGACTTAAGCCAGTGGTTTTCAAGACTTATCCACTACGACCCAGCATGGCAACCCAATGTAACACAACAACCCCGATCTAACACTCGAATACAGCAAATGTAATACAGCTGCATACATAAAATAACTACTCTTGACTTCTCCAAAAATGGTTCACCACCCCTCTGTGGGTTGGTAACCTCAGGTTGAAAAACGCTGACTTAACCTCACCACCTTGCAACCCTGCGCTTCAAAAAAACTTGCAGATGAAAAGCCAGATGCAATTTCGCAGTGGTTGGACTTGGAACGAACTGATTTTGGAAATGAATAACATTTTTTCTGCAAATGCAATTGAAATGGTTTTGTTTCTTCGTTTTATTTGTGCTGACTAGATTGCCCAATTATTTGGTTAACATTGAAATATTTTCTAATTAAAATAATATTTTAGCCAACATTGAAACCATAAGTGGGGGCGAATTTTTGACAAAGTTCCTGTAGAGATGCGATTGAATAGAAAAGTTTGAAAACCACTGCTATAAAAAAGCCTTGCTAACTAGGTTTTTAAACAAGCCTACGCAATAGCCAGCTCTTACAGAATTATGCACGAAGATGCCCATCACATTAAAACTATGATTACGGTATGTGCAATGTTTCCCGGCAAACTTTGTGGATGATTGTGTGGACCATTTTTTACATATACTAGTTCCTATATACACTAATAAACCTGTATCATGAACAGACTTGGACAACTATAATTTTTTTAGCTTTTCTAAATTAGATTAGAATTAAAATTAGAGCTAACTCAGCTGTCACGAATTAGATTATAATTAAAATTAGTGCATTTGCGAAAACCAGAAATTGAACTAAAATTTGAATTAGAATTACTTTACTCAAATCAAAGAAACTTTATTTTAAATTCAGTTAATGCCCCAACGTGGATTCGTTCTCTTAAAGGTCAGCTGACATGAATTTTTTTTGTTTGATTTTTTTGCTCACATCGACAGAACTTTTCGTTCTGATTCTATATCACTAAATTTTTATCAACATTGGTTACGTGGTTAAGCTGTGGGAAGCAAACAAAGTTCGACAATCCGCATTGCTGAGTCAGGCACTGTGACGTCATGTCAGAACATCTACTATGCGGCATGCGCGTTACTTCACGTTGAAGCCAGTGCTCTCATTTTTAGGGATTTTGCCCCTAGATTGGAAATTTTGATCCTTTTTAAGGATTTTTTAGGGATTTTCGGAAAAGCATGAAAATGTGTAAAATGAACTATTTTAGTTTATTTTGCAAATCGTATTTGGTTCTATTTTCAAGATTTATTATGGCATTTCGATTTTATGCTGCACCACCACAGATTTAGGGATTTTTTGGTACTGTTCTACGGATTTTCGGAGTTACATTTGTGAGAGCCCTAATTGAAGCATTGCATTTTCCCGTTAGCGACCCGCTGCGTAACGCAACGCGTTTTTGCTGGAGTGTAATTCGCTCTCAGTAAAAGTTGGACATTGCCACTTGACTTAATTACTTTGTAGTATTTATACGACATAAAGCCCAGAAATGGCAAAGTTTTTGAGAGTGACAGTGATACTGAAGAATTGGGTTTTCCAAATGTTGTGCTGCCATACCAGTCGTATGAGCTTGAACCTAACCAGTCAAAAGTTGGTGAACCAACAAGCAGCACCGATGTCACTCAAGATGAAGAAGCTGGCTTAGATGAGGATGATTCTTGACCTTGAGAACTGGTAAGTTTTGGAGTAACTGGAGGGACTTTTAGTTTGAAATCTTTGATTGCTGACAGGGTTGGAGTCATAAAAACTAGGGTGGCAAAGCTTACACAAAGGAGACGAGTTTTGCCCGCTTGCGTTGTTTTTAAAATTAAAGAACGTAAAGCAGCTTTTCCCGACAGGTAAAGCTTTTTCCAATATATCGTCAACATAAATGTGGTTAACAGTAGCGGACACAGGCTAATTCGGTGGTGGGATACGATATCGATTTACAATTAACCCAATGCTTCAGAGGACCATGTTGTGTAAATCAATCATTTCCGCATACGTACATTTATGAGGAAACAAGTCTAAGCTTGGCTTAAAAGAAGCTTGAGTGATAAAACTGGTCAAACTTTAACACTGCCCCGCTGCTGAACCAACAAGCAATGTGGCACATAACAACGATCTGACGTAGCCACTGGCGTCGGCGCAGGTACATTGAGGACTCGAGATAAACAGTTCACGTGACGACTTAATGCTTAATCTCATTGTAGGTTACGTTTGTTACATCACAATTACCAGTGGCAGCAGCCAGCGTAGTGCAGCAGTGTTGTTTGACTTGTATGTTGCAGCAAGCGAGCGTAGTCACTTGGATCCTGCTTAGACCAATGCTGTTTAAATGGGCAAACTTACAGTTTTTACTTGTCGTTTGGAACAGTCTGCAACACCCATAATAGCTTGTGTATAACGCTTGTTATTGCAGGTAATTTTGATGAAATAATAACAAGAAGCAGGTAGGCGCGGACACAGGGGGGATGCAGGGGATGCATCCCACCACCAGACCTAAAGAGGTATTGACATGACACTTGATTTCATTGAAAATCATCGCCAAAAATATTTCTGTACTGCACATTACATCGCTAAAGATGCTAAAAAATAACTTATGCTAACAATTAGTCAAAATGTTTCTTCATATCATTAGATGAGCTGGCTTTAGTTTGTGGAACCTGATATGAAACCCTGGAAATTGTGATTAAGAACCAAATACTTCTGGAAAAAACTGAAGTCGGCATCTTAATTCCGATCAATTGATTTGATTCTTGCAATGACAGTTGTTTTGCCGGTATGAAACTCACACTGCACAAGAGTCAGGTTCACGGTTATAAGTAATGCAGTGATGAGCTTGCAGTTCACTCGTGTCCCCTCCTTTGCCTGAAGAGGCGTTTGCGAAAGTCGCGAGTGGATTATTCTGCTGTTGGTCTTTATTGCGTAACAATAACATGGCAACAAATCTGCAAAAGTTCACTTTATATTACGGTAGCAGGCGTTTTGTTGCATGAGACTGTTGAACGCACACGTCTTGGCAAGTAATGCAGCGAGACAGTGACAAGCTGATAGCGGTAAGTCACGTACATTTGTACTTTCTGAAAAGAAGCATGAGTAAGTCTATTGCAATTCTTCCACAAGTTTGAAACATCCATTACTAGTGCGAGTGTGACCGATGTGCCTGAGTGTCAAATTACACTCTGCAAGCTTCTTTTCATGCAGCGTAAAATAACGTGGCTTGTTAGGAAGCATCTATGCAGGCTTGTGGGAATACGTCTTTGGCGTTAAGGTTTAGTTCTGATATCTGAGTGAATACTGAATGTAAAGCTATATGTGCTGTGGCGTTTTCCGTATCCGTGTCAACAATCAGGTCTACTTAATTGTCCAGTTTGTGTGTAATGAGCGTTCACTGTGAAAAAATACCAAAGGCAAGCAAGGTTTTATTGATTGCTTTGGATGAGATCCCAGACGTTTGCAGCTCCTGTTTCTAAGTGGTTCTGACAAATCTTGTTAGCTGATCTTGCAATAAAGGGGAAAGCAACCGGGCAGTTCCCCCCACAATTTTCAAAAACGTGTTCAGTTGAATAGATCAGCTGGCTGGGGCCATGCTTGCTAAGTAAAATGAAGTCATAATTTTTGATTTCGTTGAAAACCATGGCAATCCCATGCCTCTTTCTTTACAGACCATGGCAATGCTTACTTGAAAAGAAATGCCCTGCGTTGAATTTCTGCAGATAGCCTACTGTGTAAGTTGTTATATCTTGATACTAATATACCTGGCTATTGCTGCCAACGAAGCGTTTTGTTGTGATTGTTACCGTAACATGGGGCATTTTCTTTGTAGTGTAGAAAGAATTACGCGTTTTGTGAACGTCTATTTGCATCGTCACTAGTCAGCAATGTTCCCTCTAAGGGGCGCAAATACTCAGGACCACCAGAACTGTTGCGCAGTGAAATCTCATTCTCGCGCACTTGCAACATTTCAAAGCAATGGAAAATCACGCAAACAAGAAGCTATTTGATTGAAATGTGTATTTTGTTCGTATTTTGATAAGATTATATATTTATTATATAATTCACAAAATTGTTAATTCATTGAAAACTCCACTAACTCAGCCCTATAGTAATCATGCTCCCTCACTAAAACAAATATTGGCTCAGTGCAAAATTATTTAGAAGGAACACTGATTATCAGCAATTTAAAAATGATAAACAAAATGTGGACGTTGCCCCCCTGGAAAAATTACTGCGGACGCCCATGAATGATCGTGCTTTCTCGCTTTCGTTTTTTCGTTACTTCCGTGCTTTCACTCATTACAAACTGTTTGTTTCTTTCTGTTCTCTTAATTTCGGTTGCAAAATAAACAGAACCAACCCGCTTCTTGTTATTATTTCATCAAAATTACCTGCAATAACAAGCGTTATACACAAATTGCTATGGGCGTTGCAGACTATTCAAACGACAAGTGAAACTATAAGGTTCCCCATTTGAAGAGTACCACTCTAAACCGCATCCAAGTGACTACGCTCACTTGCTGCAACATACAAGTCAAACAGCGCTACTTCACTATGCTGACTACTGCCACGGTGATTATGATGTAACAAACGTGACCTACAGTGAGAATAATATTATGTCGTCACGTGAACTGTTTATCTCGAGTCCTCGATGTACCTGCGCCGACGCCAGTGGCTACATCAGATAGTTGTTATGTGCCACACTGCTTGTTGGTTCCGTAGCGGTGCAGTGTTAACGTTTGATCAGTTTTATCACTCAAGCTTCTTCTAAAGTAAACCAAGCTTAGACTTGTTTTCTCGTAAATGTACGTATGCGAAAGTTTGATTTACGCAATATGGTCCTGCGAAGCATTGGGTTCATTGCAAATCGATATCGTATCCCCCCACCAAATTAACTTGTGTCCGCCACTGGAAGCAGGTTGATTCTGTTTGTTTTGAATCCGAAATTAAGAGAACGGAAAGAAACAAACAATTCATAATTAGTGAAAGCACGAAAGGAACGAAAAAATGAAAGCGAGAAAGCACGATCATTCATGGGCGTCCGCAGAAATTTTTCCAGGGGGGCAAGGTCAACATTTTGTTTCTCTTTTTTTAATTTCTGACGATCAGTGTTTCCTCTTAGATAATTTTACACTGAGCATATATTTGTTTTTAGTGAGCATGATTATTTTAGAGCTGAGTAAGTGGAGTTTTCAATGAATTACAAACTTTGTGAATTATATAATCAATATAATTATCAACATATACAATCTTTTCAAAATACGAACAAAATACACATTTCATTCTAATAGCTTCTTGATTGCGTGCTGTTCCATTGCTTTGGAATGTTGCAAGTGCGTGAGAATGAGATTTCACTTCGCAACAGTTATGGTGGTCCTGAGTATTTGCGCACTTTAGAGTGAACATTGCTGACAATGCGACAATGCAGTGCAGATGGACGTTCACAAAAAGCTTTATCCTTTCTACACTACAAAGAAAATGCAGGTTTTCAACGCAGCATCTGCAGGTTGTCAACGAAGCGCATTTCTTTTCAAGTATGCACTGCCATGATATGTAAAGAAGCACTGAATTGCTATGGTTTTCAACGAAACCGCAAATTATTCCTTCATTTCACTTAGCAAGCAGGGCCGCACCCAACTGATATATTTAACTGAACTAACAATCGAACATGTTTTTGAAAATTGTGGGGAGGAATTGTCCGGTTGGTCTCCCCCTGACTGCGGGATCAGCTAGCAAGACTTATCAGCATCACTTAGAGACAAGAGCTGCAAACGTCTGGGATCTCGTCCAAAGCGATCAATAAAAGCTTGCAACACAAACCTGACAATTAAGTAGACCTGATTGTTGACACGACGCGACTACCGACAAGCTTACTAGAATCAGAACACCACGCAGGTTTTGCAAAATTTAACAGATGAATTATGAAAACTCGCCACAGCGCATATAGCTTTGCACTCAGTATTTATTCAGATGTCAGAACTAAACCTCAACGATCAGGACGTATTCCCACAAGCCTGCATACATGTATTCTGACAAGCCACGTAATTTTATACTGCGTGAAAAGAAGCTTGCACAAGTGTAGTTCGACACTCAGGCACAATGGTCACAGTCGCACTAATAATGGAATGTTCAAACTTGTGAATGCATTGCTATAGACTCACTCATGATTCGTTTCACAAAGTATAAATGCATGTGGCTTACCGCTATCAGCACGTCATTGGCTCGCTGCATTACTTGCCAAGATGTGTGGGTTCAACAGTCTCATGTCACAAAACGCCTGCTAACGCAATATAAAGTGAACCTTTGCAGATTTCTTGCCATGTTATTGTTACACAATGAAGACCAACAGTAGAATAATCCACTCGCAACTTTCGTAACCAACCCCTGCCGGTAAAGAAGGAGACATGAGTGAACTGCAAACTAATCACTGCATGACACTATAACTTTGAACCTGACTCTTGTGCGGTGTGAGTTTCATACCGGCAAAAAAACTGTCATTGCAAGAATCAAATCAATTGTTTGGAATTAAGATGCTGACTTACGTTTTTCCAGAAATATTTGGTTCTTAATCCAAATTTCCAGGGGGGAAAATACCCGTTTTCCCCCCTTGCGGACGCCAATGTGATTACTGACTATTTTAAAACAGGTTCCACAAACTAAGGCCAGCTAATCTAATGAAATGAAGAAACGTTTTCGACTAATTGTTAGCATAAGTAAATTTTTAGTATCTTAAGCGATTAAGTAATGTGCAAAGCAAAAATATTTTTGGAGATGATTTTCAATGAAATCAAGTGTCATATCAACACCTCTTTAGGTCTGGTGGGGGGATGCATGCCCTGCATCCCCCCTGTGCCCGTGCCTGATGGTTAGGCTATAATTTTTATGATGCTTTATGCACCAACAGAACTTGTAAGGTTTCTAGTAGATCAAATAAATATTACAATGTAAAATCATTATTCATTGCTTGTTGATAGTAACACAAAAACATTTAGCGGGGAAAGCCAGGCCCATAGCCAGACTGTAAGGTTTTGGGGGAAAAAACAATTTAAGGTTATTCTTTTTATTACATGTTCAAAAAAAAATTTTCTGGGCACAAAAAAATCGGGAAGGCACTGCCCCCGAATGCGCCGCCGTGGCTGCGGCCTGGGGAGGTCCAAAGCTTTTAAATGGTTGTCAAAGAGTAGAGACGTTGCCGCCTTTTTGACGCAGAACATAACAAATTTCCTATTTTACCAGGGACGCTGGAACAGCGATAGGTCAGGAGGTGCAGTGGAAAAGTTCATGGCAATGGAAATTTATTTTTAAAAAAACAAAAAAATCGTTACCAATATGCTTGCTTCTGTTCAGAGTAAGTGTTGACCTCTGACCTCAAAAATAATGACCGTTCTGTATTTTCTAGGTGCCCGAATAACTACTCTACAATAAATTTGTTTTAGGTCCGTCTTGATAACCATGAAATTGCCTTGATACTGTTATGGAAACGACACCTCCCCCCCTTTTTGAATCGAGCAGGGTCAATGTCCATGCTTTTCTGCAGCCGTGTCTTTTACATTATTTTCTCTGAAATTTGGAAAGCATATTACTTCACACCTTCAAAATGTTTAGGCCAATTTTTTAAACTTTATCTCATCCATGCATGAGCACGTGCAAAACGTGTTTTCATTCTTTAATATGGGTTACATATTGAAATTCACATAAAACATTATTGCAACATAACGTTTTATTATTTCACCCAGGACCTACAGATACATTCCCTACCGAAAATTCATGCGATGGATTTGGAAGAAACTTGGCAAAAATACAGAAGAGTTTTTCCTGCTTGCGTTAGGCAACGATCTGTCGTGAACGTTGCTACGGTTTCAAATATCCTACTTAATTTTGAATAAACATGTGAAGATATTTTTGCGTTTGGTTGTTTTGTGTAATCAAGCAATAAGAAGGAAGTGCATCAAAATAGGCAGGAGATGTTGAATCTTGAAGCACGACGGCGCACGACTTCATCCTTACTAATCTTTTTATCACGAACTGACAGTGGAGGGGGGCCTTGGGCGAGCACCAACGGCTGATCGTTCACATATGTATTCCGAAAAATCAAAGATAGAAATGTGGTTAGGATTAATTTTCCCCAAGCAGTAGATCTTCTCTGTAGATTCCTTTTTCACGAAGATGTTTTACTTTTTGGTTCGAGGAATTATAGAAGGAACAACACCAGGTTGAAGTTGTAACTGAAAATTCATGTTATATCCAACAGAGGTTGCAAATGCCCTCTCCGACATCTGAAAATCCAGGCTTGCCTTGGCTTTTAGGGTATTAAGGAAAAGCGAACATCCAAACACTTCTGTCTCGTACAAACAATACTCTTTTGATTCAACCTTTGATTTCTGGGAGTGTAACAATTGCCATAGCGCTATGCACCTAAGATCATTGCTAATGCCACTTAGCTCAATCAAGGCAGCCGGCTTCTGGCAATGCATGACAACGCAACGCGTTTCACTTTCACCGCATGTTCTGACATGACGTCACAATGAGTCAGCAAGAAAACGGCAAAATCAGAGCTTGCCTGATTTCCCATGTTTGGAAGCGTATAACTTGGCCATTTTAGCTCGCTGCGCGGAAAAATTTCACAAGCATGTTCATGGAAACATATTTTATCAAATTCCACCAAAAAATCGCATTTGATGATTTTCGTGTCAGCTGACCTTTAAACATAATAAAAGAAAAGATTCACAGGTCAAGATTGGGGCATTTAACGCTGTACAATTTGCCTGCATGGCTAAAGAATCATTTGGACGGAGATGATGTTGCTGTCATACTAAGGGGTCTGGAAGAGCACCATTCAAAAAAGGGAAACGATGCTCGTTTTACCAATTCCTTAATCAATGGTGTGCAACCCGCGGGCCAAATGTGGCCTAACAGCTGAAATATTGTGGCCCGTGGCACAGCTAGGGGTTTGGCCAACGGGGGAAAACCGCAGCTGAAGGGGGCCCATTCACCACCGTAAGGGGCCAACTAGCCAACACTCAGAAAAAAAGTTAAGAAATGGTATTGAAGCGGATGTCGTGGATGTCTACCCTATACTGGCTAAAAAACGAAAATACCTTGAAAATCGCAAAAAAACAACAAACTACTGAAAACCAAAATAATACTAAATATCAAGATGCCAACTAAACTTTTTACATTTAGCTTGTCAGGGGGCGGCTCACTC
>Ga0210059_1011718_pt1 | contig 13363 bp, 8 predicted proteins | sample Ectturendosymbi2_FD_188042 | JGI IMG/M metagenome (GOLD analysis project Ga0210059, IMG submission 188042) | Ecteinascidia turbinata endosymbiont from Florida, USA - Sample 2 (SPAdes) (version 2) | ecosystem: Host-associated > Tunicates > Ascidians > Unclassified | place: Key West, Florida...
GTTGTGATGTAAGTTAGTAAAAATATTTGACTAATTAGCTAATTAGTTAATTAATTAATTTGTTTATTTTAGATCATAACTTTTGAACCAGAAACGCTAGAAAGTCGATCAAAGGCTCAAAAGACTCGGACTTGAGTCTAGTTTCCAATGAAAACTTCAGCGAAACACTTTGGCCTAGCGGTTGGGCTCTAGGCCAGGAAACATGATCCAAAATGACCCCAAAACTACTTCACTTATGACACTCCCAACCAAAAATTTTTTTCGAGTGCAATCTACTAGACTGGCCGATCCATTTGAGCTCTTGAACAGTTCTCTAGCGCAATCGGCGGAGGAGCTAGGGCGTTGGTAAGGCAACCGAAAACTGCTGTTTTTTAGGCTGAAATCCAAGTACGAATATACCGTAGGCCGGCCCTATAAGTGTTAATAGGTGACAGCAATTAGCACCAGGCAAATCTTGATATCACCTTCTTGCTGGAGTGGTTGAGGTTAATGCTTTTGCCTGAGGAACAGCATGGTAATTCATTCACTGGCTGTGTATCAAAGAGCAACCTCTTGCTTGAGAGGCAGACATCTGCCACTGACATATTCCTGCCCATAATTGCACTTGTTGCTCTGGTAGAATTTTGAGTTCATAAAGAACCAACCATGACACTGGTCTAACGTAATAACAATAGTGACAATATTAGCAATAGTTAACTGACAACTTTTAAGGTATTCATTCCTCAATATTTCGTGATCATGGAGAATAATGATACTGGCTTGTTTCTCATGGAGACCTAAATGCTTCAGATAACAAATACTAAGTACAATAAGCAAAAGTATTTGGTTACCTTGCTGGATGTTAAAGTCACACGGCCACCACATCGGGAACAAAATTTTCTTTCGCAGTATGAACAAGTATGACCACTTCCATCCACCAGCTTTGTTTTATTGCACATTGGACAAATCTGTTATTCAAGTTTTCAAATGCATTTGAAATGCCCAAGAGCAATCTTTCTTCTACGGAAATCAGCATATAATGAAACAATATTTCCTACGTTTTCTTTAAATGACACATTTCACTGAGAAAAATACTTTTTTTCAGAGTTGGCTAAAGCAAACTTAAAAGTCGGATATCAGTATATAACATTCTAGCCACAAATATGAAACTTTGTTAATTCCATATGAATGTAATATTTTCTAATTAATAAAATTAAGGGGACAGTTTGATGACTCCTACATGCACACCTGCAAGTCTGTTTACTGTTTAAGCAGATGCAAAAGTACTGGAAGTCAGGAGAGCATTGTATAAGATGCACAACACATGCCAGTATAGGAATAAAAAATTACAGTGAAAAAGTTTACATTATGCTCACAAATGTGTTTGTGAATATGTTTACTTTGCAAAACTGGAACATATCTATAGACAAAATTTTTTGAAATCTGATGCCAGTATCTGCATTTGTGGATGTACAACCGTCAATAGAACGTAATATATATGTTTCATGAAGCATTTGAATGTTGTTTGGTGCACTGTATACAACCATAGCTTCCAGGCAATTTCAGCCCAAATCAAGCATAAGCCATGTGTCTTAGCAACAGCATAACTCCTCAATGGATTGTACTAGAGAGCTGTTCAAGCCCTCAAGACTCAGCAAGACTTCAAATGTGCAATGAAAAATAAATTTTCGGTTTTGGGTTTTTTGCGAGTGACATCATACATGGAGTAGTTTTAGGCCTGTTTGGCCCCCTTCATCTGGCCCTAGGCCCAAACCACCCGATGGTAGTATTTCACTCAAGATTTTATTGAAAACTAGGCTAAAATCCGTGTCTTTTGATGCTTGGGATCACTTGTTAGGGTTTCGGGTTCAAAAGTTATGACCTGAAAACAACAAAATAACTAATTGATCCCATAATTAGATAATTAATTAGTTTGTTAATTTTCAATAATCACTTTTGAACCCGAAATGCTAGAAAGTTGATCAAGGGCTCAAAAGACTGGAATTCTAGCGTACTTTGCAATGAATACTTCAGCGAAATACATCTGTCTAGTGGTTCGGGCCCCAGGCCAGGTAACATGAGCCAAAATGGCCAAAAATCTACCTCACAATGACGTCACTCACAAAAGACCTGAGAGTCAAAACCAAAATATTTTTTTTCATTGCAGACTTGAAAACTTGCCGAGTCGTTTGAGAGCTTGAACAGCTCTCTAGTGCAATTGGCTAAGGGGTTATGCCATTGCTAAGACACATGATTTATGCCTGATTTGCAAGTACGATATATTTATACGCTGCCTGCGAACAGGTTAAACATCAAACCTAAGTTACACAAAAGAAAACTAGTGGTAGTAAGAATCCTAACCTGAAGTGACATTGTCAAGTAAGAAAAACATTGCACAAAGGAAAGTTTGTACATTGTTTGAAACCTAAAGCATAGGTAACAGCAATAAAATAATAGTAGATCTACAAAGTTTGCCTAAGTGCAAGTTAGTCAGTAACTTTTATGTTGCAACCAAATAAAATGTTAAAAACGTTTGCAATGTCAATTTGATTGAATCAAGGAGTGTGAGCATCCAATCTAATTGTCTAAAAATAATTAAATGTCACATTGATTTCCTACCTGATGACTCTCAACTCCTACAGATTTTTTTTGTTGTTCGCCTTTTTTTGCATGTTGTTTGTAGCTCTCAAATTGTTCTTGCAGATTCCTGATCAAACAATTAATAGCCAGATGAAACTAGGATAAAGAGCAAAGCATAAACTCAAACAACAATTGTTGTCCATAGCAACATGCATGCTACAGCACATTAAAGTGAAAAAAAACACAAAAACTTCACTTGAGGAAACGTACACAAAACTTACATAAAACTATTATTGAAATGGCACATGCAAATTAGTGACGTCCACGGGACAAAATTAAGTATTTGTTATAGATGTACTATATGTGGTATTATATGTGCATGTACATAAAAATGAATAACTGAACTGATCACGTACAGTATGAAGATTCCTTGGAAAATAAAGGTTGATCTGCCATGGCCCATGAGCTTTGAATTGATTACGCATTGGCATTTCTTACAGCAATGTTTTGGAAATTTTAACACTTTTGGCACCCAGTACCTTTTGGAGATAAGGTAAACCTCGGTTAATCCGGATCTTCACCAAAACCAGATAAAACTGGTGGTATGAATGATTTCTAATGTCTTACTTTATAAAAATCTTTGGTTTATCTGGATTTTTGATCTGGATCTTTGCCAATACCGGATGAAATCTGCTCTTTTCACACCTCGTAATCAGGATTTTTGTCTCTAAGATTTTTGTTTCAAAGTGTTGACACTTTGGCATCTGGCTAATTTTGGGGATTTTTGAAAAAAGCACTGAAACGCCTATGGCTTTGCGTGGGAATTTCTCCCATTCGGTAAGTGCTACAGACCTGGTCGAAGCGTCAAAAGATGCGGCAAGTCTTCTAGTCAGCACTTGAGAAAAAATTTTTTGGTTGGGGGTGCAGATTTTTTGTGAGTGATGTCATAAGTGGGGGACATTTAGGTCACCTTGGCCCAATTAGATAATTAATTAATTTGTTTATTTTAGATCATAACTTTTGAACCAGAAACGCTAGAAAGTTGGTCAAAGGCTCAAAAGACTTGGACTCGAGTCTAGTTTCCAATGAAAACTTCAGCGAAACACTTTTCCCTAGCGGTTGGGCCCTAGGCCAGGAAACATCAGCCAAAATAACCCCAAAACTACGTCACATATGATGGCACTCACAAAAAATTCGCAAACCCCAACCAAAAATTTTTTTTTCCAGTGCAGACTAGAAGACTGGCCGATCCGTTTGAGCTCTTGAACAGTTCTCTAGTGCAATCGGCAGAGGAGCTATGGCGTTGGTAAGTCAACCGAAAACTGCTGCTTTTTAGGCCGAAATTGAGAAACGAATATATCGTACGCTGACTCTCAAAGTGTTAAGTGAGACACGCCTGCTAGACACACCCCAAGTGGCCACCCCAAACTTGATCTAGATCAGGTGGAAAGTGTTAGGATTAAATGTTAGGAGACTTTCACCATTAATTGTTAAGTAGACAGTAAACAAGGAATGAAATTCAGATTGACATATACTTCTATACTGTTGCTTGCAGTCCTGGGATAACTTACCACTTTGAGAGCCGGGGTACGATATATTCGTACTTTGAGATCGGCCTAAAACCAGCAGTTGTCAGTTGCCTTACCAACCCCATAGCTCCTCAGCCGATTGCGCTAGAGAGCTGTTCAAGGGCTCAAACAGATCAGACAGTCTTCTAGATTGCACTTGAAAAAAAATTTTTTGGTTGGGGGTTGCAGATTTTTTGTGAGTGATGTCATAAGTGAAGTTGTGTTTGGGCCATTTTGGCTCATGTTGCATGGCCTAGGGCCCAACCACTAGGCAAAGTATTTCGCTAAAGTTTTCATTGGAAACTAGGCTCGAGTCCGAGTCTTCTGAGCCTTTGATTGACTTTCTAGCATTTCTGGTTCAAAAGTTATGATCTTAAATAAACAAATTAATTAATCATCTAATTAACCAATTAGTCAAAAATTTGTAATAACTTAGATCATAACTTTTGAACCCGAACCCTAGCAGGCTGTCCAAAGTATCAAAAGACTCGGATTGTAGCTGAGTTTCCAATAAAAACTTTTTTCCAATAAAAAAAATACTACATCTAACGGTTGGCGCCCAGGGCTAGGTGAAGTTGGCCAAGGTGGCCAAAAAGTCCTCCACTTATGACGTCACTCATAAAAAAACTGCACCCCACAACCAAAAAAATTTTTTCACGTGCAAACTACAAGACTTGCTACATCTTTTGACACTTCAACCAGATCCGTAACCTGTACAAGAACGGAGATATTCCCGCGTAAAGCCACGTGCGATCCAGCTGTTTTCTGCGAACCACTTGAATTAACCCGGACGTCAAAGTGTTAACATAGAGCAGCTGATAACATATTACATGAAACATACCTGAAGTTCACCTACATGTTTTTATCTTATGTGTTAAACAGTATAATATGAATTTCAAATTATAAAACATTGCGTCACCAAAAACTTCATGCTGAGGCATCCCTCTTAGCCTGTTTATTTTTTTGCTGAAACATTTTGGTCATTTTTCCTGAGACAATTTGGTCACCGAAACATTTCGGTCATTTGTCCCGAAGTCTCACAAACTTGCCATAACAGTGTTTTTTAGCCTATATTTTCAAACATTCTGACAAAATGACTTAATTTTTTCAGTCATTTCAAAACCATTTCGGCCTATGAGCGAACCCCCCTAGCTCTTAGCTTATTACACATGCCTAACAGAAAACTAACTTTGCAAAACATATTATAAGAAATGTTTTCTACTTACAGGTTTTGATATCCTAACAGTGATGGTGACCACAGTTTTGAAAAATAAAGACAAATAATTTCTGACATTTTCTTACCAGCGTATATGCAAAAACACCATATAGTAATCAGCAATCCTGATCAATGAACACTTTTATCCCTTGCCAAGCCTTGGCATTGAACTAAAACACCATTTTAGAATCGATTTGTTATAGTTTGGCTATAACGACAGTTTGCCTACAGCAGTGCTTTTTCACTGGTCCCATGAGGTAACGTTATATGAAAATTCTACTGCAAATTGATTGACTTTCATTTAAAAAATTTTTAATAAGCTTTCAGCTTTTTCCTAGATATATCTGAATATTTTTTCTATAACAAAATTAATAAGCTTGCAAAAAAACATGAAGCTGAAAAATGCTAAACTAACTTACAATCTTGTGTGTATCTCATTTTTCTTACTCAATGTAAACTCTCACAGGTGAGATTAATGTTTTATACTCATTAAAATCTGTTTTTGTTTTCTGATAAAACTGTTTCAAAGGCATTATATCCAACACATTCAGTAGTATTCATCTACAGTGGACAAGCATACCAAAAAACAAGTAATTACATGTATTTAAAACAACATACTAAAATTTTCCAATCTAAATAGCTATTTCTCAAATATAAAAAACAAGTCCGTTTGGCAAAGCATCCTGAACACAATTCTCAAAAACAGTACTAAAATTGATCACATCTACCATACACACTTCATCATTGCCATTTCCTTTCTTTCTTCATCTTTCTGCCTTTTAATAACTCCAAGAATTTGTTTTTGTTCTTCTTCAGTCAAATGACTTATATCCGGAAGCTCAATAGACATTATCTCCAATAATTTACTTTGATAAACATTTAAGTTCCATATACATCAAGTGTCAACAGCATTCTTGAAAAGTTATGGTGAACAATCCATAGTATGTAGCAAGGTGGAAAGCGAACCATAATAATTTACCATACTGCATAAAATGCTACCTTAGCTCAAAACATCAGCTACAGAAAAAATAAGGAAAAAAAATCATACCACAACTTTTTCAATAAGAAATGGTGCACACACATGCACCTATATGCATATGAAGAAGCAATAATGCGCAGTTGATATACTAACAACTTCACTGGATTTTTTTTGCTGAAACCTTTTTGTTACTTGTCCAAGCTGAAAAAAACATTGCCATTTTTTTGTTTCAAGACATTTTTGCATGACGGAGTTGACATAATTTTTGTCAGTCATTAAAGAAAAATATAAGACAGTGACCAAAAAATCACTGAAAAAAACTACAAACGTCATCAAATAACTTACATCTGCTTCTAATAACCTAATCACTAGGGCCATGTAAAGTCGTATTTTTTTCTGTGCTTCAGGAAGCTATGAAATCAACTTTGAAACAAAAATCACACCTCTACCAAGTCTGTAACAAAATTTACAAAGTCATATTTTCCATGTTAAGTCAACTCACAAAGTCAAATTTTGCATATTTTCAACCTCATTTCATAAGGAAACCATTAACACCTTTTGTGCGGTGTGAATTCCACGCGATTATTCAGCTGGTGTGCAACGGTTTTCAGGAGTCCAGTTGCTCGATTAAACAATTATTAACTCGTAAAGTTCTTGATGCATTGAATTCAAATTTTCATGCAAAATGCACCACTCTCTGAAGATAATTCATGTAAATTTTGGTTGCAAGACATGTTTATAGTTTTGAAAAAGTTATGTTGCTTCACAGAACTACTGCTAAACGCTGCTGTATAGGATAAAATTTTGTAGCCTGCTCATGTTTGCAGTTTCAAAAGTACCTAACTCCAAAGCTTTTCATTAGAATTATTTGAAATTTTCAGAGATGATGGGAATAGGTATGAATATATTATGTGGAAATTTTCTGTGCACAAGTATGACTAAAAAAAAGTTTTCTTTATACACACAACAACTGTCAGGACCTAAGTGTTTTGCAAAAAGTGTTGTTGCCTAGGCCTAGCAAACTGTTGCTGGATACCAAATTGCATAACTAAAAAGGTTCTTGCTCATATTATATAACTGAAATTTCCAAGAATTATGCGGGTAGGTATGGAGAACATTACTGTAAATTTTCACTGCAACCAAGTGAGTACAAAAAATGTTATTTTGTGTTACAAAACAACTGTTCACACCTAACTTTTTTGAAAGTCTTGTAACCTAGGCCTAGCAAGATGGTTTGCTACCAAACGTCATAACTCAAAAAGTTTTCAAATGGTCAATTTGTATGAAATTTTCAGGATTAATGTGTCTAGGTATGAAGAACATTTTTGGAAAATTTCATTGCAAACAAATGAGGACGTGAAAAGTTATTGCGTTGGCATTTATATACGTCATAAATTATCAATTTTGTTTTTTGGCCATTACTTTTGAACCAGAAACTCTATAAAGCCAAAGGCTTAAAAAACTCTTTAGGGGTTAGCAGTGGCTACAGAACCAATGATGGATCTTTAAATTTGAAACCTCATTCGACCATCTCTTGTAACGTGACAGTAACACATGAGGAGAATGGAGTAGGCTTTGTAGAAACATAGTAAGCACAAAAGGTAAACCTAACCCTAACCTTAACACTCACCATAGCCGTAACGCTAAACACTAACCCTAAGCTAACCAGTAGTGGACACAGGCTGATTTGGTGGGGGGTGCGATGTCGATTTGTAATGAACCCAATGCTTCACAGGACCATAATGCGTAAATCAATCACTTCCAAATACGTACATTTACGAGGAAACAAGTCTAAGCTTAGTTTAGAAGAAGTTTGAGTGATAACACTGGTCAAACTTTAACACTGCACCGCTACGGAACCAACAAGCAAATGTGGCACATAACAGCGATCTGAAGTAGTCACTAGTGTCGGCGCATGTACAGGTACATCGAGGCCTTGAGATAGACGGTTCACGTGACGACATAATACTTATTCTCATTGTAGGTTACGTTTGTTACATCACAATTACCGGTGGCAGTAGCGAGCATAGTGCAGTTGCATTATCTAACTTGCATGCTGCAGCAAGTGAACATATAGTCACTTGGATGCAGTTTAGATCAGTGCTCTTGAAATGGGGAACCTTATAGTTTTTAATTATCGTTTGGAATAGTCTGCAACACCCATAGTAATTTGTGCATAACATTTGTTATTGCAGGCAATTTTGATGAAACAGGCATTTCTTTTCAAGTAAGTATTGCACTGATCTGTAGAGAAAAAAGCATTGGATTGCCATGGTTTTCAACGAAAACACAAATTATGACTTTATTTTACTTAGCAAGCAGGGACGCACCCCGCTGATATATTTAACTGAACTAACAACTGAACATGTTTTTGAAACTTGTTTTTGAGGCTACGAGGACCCCATTTCAGAAACTCTGACTTATAAACAAGAGCGGCAAACGTCCAGGATCTCGTTCAAAGCAATCAATAAAACCTTGCTACACAAACTGGACAAGTAAGTAGACCTGTATGTGGACACGACTACGGACAAACTTACTACAATTAGAACATCATGCAGGTTTTGCAAAATTGACCAGATAAATTATGAAAACTCGCCACAGCAAATATAGCTTTGCACTCAGTAGCTTTGCACACATCACTCAGATGTCAGAACTAAACCTTAGCGGTTAAGACGTATTCCCACAAGCCTGCATACATGTATTCAACTGTAACAAGCCACGCAATTTTATATTGCATGAAAAGAAGCCTGCACAAGTGTAGTTTGACACTCAGGCACGTTGGTCACACTCCCACTAATAATGGATTTTTTTTAATTTGTTGAAGCGTTGCTATAGACTTACTTGTTAGACTTTTCACAAAGTATAAATGTACGTGGCTTACTGCTATCAGCATGTCACTGTCTTGCTGCATCACCTGCCAAGATGTCTGCATTCAACAGTCTCATGCAACAAAACGCCTGCTACTATAATATAAAGTGAACCTTTGTAGATTTGTTGCCATGTTATTGTTACACAATGAAGACCAACAGTAAAACAATCCGCTCGCGAATTTTGCAACCCACCTCTGCAGGCAAAGGAGGGGACATGAGTGAACTGCAAGCTCATCATTGCATGACACTACAACTGTGAACCTGACTCTTGTGCAGTGCAAGTTTCATACAGGCAAAAAAACTGTCATTGCAAGAATCAAATCAATCAATTGGAATCAAGATACCGACTTCAGTTTTATCCAGAAATATTTTGTTCTTAATCCCAATTTCCAAGCAGGGGGCAAATGCCCGTTTTGCCTCCCCGGCCCTGCGGACGCCCATGCCATCATTGACTATTTTATGTCAGGTTCCATAAACAAGGCTAGCTCATCTAATGAAACGAAGAAGCGTTTTTGACCAATTGTTAGCATAAATTAAATTTTAGCATCTTTAGCAAATAATGTGCAGTACAAAAGTATTTTGGCGATGATTTTTAATGAAATCAAGTGTCATGTCAACACCTCTTTAGGTCTGGTGGGGGGATGCATTCCCTGCATCCCTTCCCCTGTGTCCGCGCCTGAATCTAACACTATTAACCGAACCCTAAGCTAATGCTAACCTAATCTAAGCTAAGATAACCCTAATCCATTTTGTATTTACACGAACGGAATTTTGTATTTGGGATTTTGTTCAAAAGTAATATAGTTTAACTTATCAATTGTGAAGAGTTTAGTTTTTCTTCTTAGTGTACTGGTGTAAAAGTGTTCTTTGCAAATTAAATTTCTAAGGGGGATTTTATCTGCGAATAACGGTTAAAGGGGTGCATGGGATAAAAAAGGTTGAGAACTACTGCCCTAACCTAACACTAATGGCTAATCTAACGCTAACTGCTAAACCTAAGCCCTAAAGCAAAAGTTTGTAAAGTTTTGAAAAAAAATGAAAAAGTTGTTCCACGAATTGAAACGTCCAAGCAGTCAGTATTATGAAAACATAAGGCGCCAACTTGAGAGGCGAACCCTGAACCAATGACATGGTAGACTTGGAACCTATCACGTAGGCTGCCAGATCAACACCAGTTGATTGACAAACTGACCAGTTTATTCGAACCGCGTCATGCAAGGCAGGATGGTCGTATAAGTTTTGAAACAGGAAGATCCATGCATGGGTGGTTGACTGGTTCCATAGCCACTGGGTCATTCCATGTAAAGTGATCCAGCAAAATGGGGATTTTTCATCTGACCCTCACCAAAATTCACAAAATTTTATAAGGGGAAAGATCTCAGGCTTCTGAGTTCAACAAAGCTGAAACTTTTTAAATCGGACCTGTATTTTCAAAATTATGAGCATTAGAAATTTGATGTTTTTCGACAGAATCGGACCAAAAAATTCTTGGAGTTTTGTTGTTGGAACTTCACGTCATTGTCACTCTGTTATCTTTGAATATTTTCATTCAATCTTTTATCTCTGAATATTTTCATTCAAACTGTATCTTGGTCACCCATGCTTATTTTTTATCTTCAGGCAAAAAAAATTATGTTTATATAATAGCATATATCCATTAAAGAAATTTTTTAAGCAAAAATAAAAGAAAATATATTATCATGAAATTAAAAAAACTTAACTTTTTTAACTAAATTTAGTTTTTAAATTAAATCTAATTTAATTTTATTTGTTCAATTAAAAAAAACTGTTAATGAATGTTTAACAATATAGTTCTTATGTATGCTCAATACTCTCAACAAAATTTAAGATTAAAAACATGTTGAAAAATGTAAAAAACTTAGAAAAAAGAGAAAATCTTAAATAATGCCAATTTTTTTAATTTTTGAAATTTAAACAAATATAACATATATCTGCGTATATTATTTTCATGGTCAGGAAAATTACCATTGCGAATTATAACATGTAATCTGATTTACAATATATTTAGTAGTAACTTGTTCTTTTTTCTCATTTGCTATTACTGATTATAATAATCTTTTTGTCTGGTTGATTTTCTTTATAATTTCCATTCAATTTCACAACCAAAGTTGCATGATCCAGATATCTTACTTGATTTGATGCAAACATAAACCTTATTTCCATACACATTGACAGTTGTTTTTGCTTCAAATTCACCCATACATCATTGTCTGATACATACTTGAGATGGCATTATTTTTGTTTTGTCAAATAATCAGTTATGTAGTCAAGACTAACCTTTGATACCTTGTTAAAACTTCGAGAACAAAACTAGAGATTTCAAAATTTGTGCATTTTGGTGAAATTTTTCAAAAAATTATCATCACCACTTCAAAGTTGAATTTTTCTCATTTCTGGCATTTTTCCAATTTGTTTTGGTTGTTTCTTACTTACTAATGCAACAGAGAAAAACTCGTTGAATTACAGAAGTTTTACAAAGCCATATCCTTGCGATATTGACAGTTTCAAGACAACAGGCTTGTGACTGAGACTTGTAACCTTTGAGAGCAAGATGAGACCTGAAACCTTCAAGACTGAGACTAAGACTTGCAAAAAACATCTCGAGACCAAGTCTCAAGACTTCATCACTATAAATAATCCAACAAAGTTGTCGAATCAAAAAAATTGTTAAATTTATTGACTTAAAAAATTGCTATCTTTTTACGGTCCGACAATTTTTCATGGTTACCCTTATGGTTGACATGCATGGTACAAGCAATTCAACAGCAATGAAATTCTTCCCAACATCAACCTCATGTAGTATACAAGGTAAATGAGCAGTAAACTATATATTTTGTGTCTATAGACACTAGTAGCATTAATAGAGCTAATTTCCTCAAATCTCTTCATTATCTTTGTTATTGGTCTTGAAGAAACATGGTCGTAGCCACGGACTGATTTTGGCCATGGTTTTCAATAGTGCAATTAAGGTATCTCTGTTAGTATCAAGCAAAAATCATCTTTTTGTGACCAAAAAAATGAAGAAATTCAATTAGGATGCATAAATTGTATTGAAGCATACTTGTTCCTAGTCAACATCTTGCACTATGGCAGTGTACTATGTATTGTTATACACAGCTGCAACATATTTTATAACATATGGGTTTGAGTTGATAATCCTTTTAATTTTGCACTACTAAAGAATAAGTCTGAATGGGACTATTCATTTTATTTTGTGTTGGACAAATTGGATGAGGGTGGTGGATGTTTTGTGTACCCTTGATAGCATAAGATTGGTAAAATGAAGCTGCATTGCCTCTTGCAAGTGTTGCAAAAATTACTATGATCAAATTTCTTAAAACTGTTTTATCTTCAACATACCAGCAGAAACACGTATCATGTCAAACAAATAAATAAAAGTTAAGAATAGAAATGACTACTACAGCTTGCTCCAGTGCATTTATTAATTATGAGTCAAAATCCCCCTAGTTACTTCAAATGATGAAAAGCATATTGAATAGGCAAATACGCAAAGATTTCCTGAAACCAAAAAAATCTTCTACTCTATAGCTTTCAAATAAAACACAAATCAACTTCATACTAGTTGACCTTTCTGAGTTATAAGCAATTGAAATATGGTTATGCATGAGCGCACACAAAACTATTGACCTTGAATTACATAAGTTCAAAGGTCATAAGGAAAGTGTCAATGATTGATTTTTAATAAACGCACCTTCTGACACATTCTCACAAATTTCCAGCTAAAATAGACACAGATAAAAAAGATACAAGGGTTTTTATGTCAGAGCACCAAATTCACAAAAAATATACGCAAAAATCAAATGGGAACACTGCAAATTTCAACCAGCCTTAACTTTGTGAATACTGGTCCGATTTAAAAAATTAAAAATGTTTTGAAATCAGAATGATGAGATCTTTCTGTTTATGAAATGTCATGGATTTTGCTCATGGTCAGATATATAGCTCTGGATCGCCTGACATGGAATGACCGCACTTCCTTCAGGTTTACGTTTAGGGTTTGAATTTAGGATTCGGGTTTGTGTTTAAGGTTTTATGTCACATGACTAAGACCATATGAAATACAAGTGTTTCCACCATTGTACTGTATTGTATTGAGCTTTAGCCGCCAGTATGAAACATTATACATACA
>Ga0210059_1011719_pt1 | contig 13362 bp, 4 predicted proteins | sample Ectturendosymbi2_FD_188042 | JGI IMG/M metagenome (GOLD analysis project Ga0210059, IMG submission 188042) | Ecteinascidia turbinata endosymbiont from Florida, USA - Sample 2 (SPAdes) (version 2) | ecosystem: Host-associated > Tunicates > Ascidians > Unclassified | place: Key West, Florida...
AAAATTTGCAAGAAAATAACAAGTTATAATAGTATGCTAATGAAGTTAACTCAATGATCGATTAGTGGTTGAGCATTTTCGCCCCCTTTGTTTTTTTCGCCCCTTGCCCATCAAAATCGCCCCCATAGGGGCTTCGCCCACTTTGAGAAACACTGCACTAGACGTTGTTTTTGACCGACAGGGTACGTGCTAAAAACAGTGGTGTAACTGACGGAGGGTGCGAATCGCTCCCCCTGGCAAGTTAAATGTAAAAATCAGACCCCCACTTAGCTTATATTTCGTTATTTGGTTCCCATTTGGTTTTCAGCAAGTTGTTGCTGTTTGTGTTTGTCGAATTTTTCCGTTGCTTTTGGGTTTTAGCATAGACATCAACATCCAGTTTCACTATCATCCTTAACTCTTTTTTGAGTGCCGGCAAGTAGTGTGTCCCCTTCAGCTAAGTTTCCCTCACTGGCTCAAACCTTCATAGTTATACGCCACTGGCAAAAAACAGCATACCGTATTTGTTTACGGAAAATTTAGAAATATGATGTGAAAGATGCCCGTTCAAATTTATATTCTTTAAATCATTTCAGTTTTTGGCGTTTGATTTACCTAAAACAGTGGTTTTCAACCTTGGGTCGCGACCCAGAGGGGTCGTAAACCTTTTATGAAGGGGTCACGAGTAGACATTTGATGTACACTACTATATTGCATTTGCTTAATTTGAGTTTTAGATGGGCGGCACTGGGTTATGGTGGGTTGCTATGGTGGGTCGCGGTACAAAAAAGATTGAAAATCACTGACCAAATGTAATCTTACTTTCGGGGTTACAACTGCAAAAAGTGCGTGGTAGATCCACATTTATTGTTTGAATGAAAAGCTGCCCTAACCAACCGCTACTCTATTTTTCAAATGAGAAGCCGATACCAACCTCATAATTGGCTCTCTGTGTGCATGAGAAAATAAGGAAATGGCACGGCTACTGGGACGGAATGGGTGAAAGCCAGAAAACAAGTATTTAATGTAACATAAAGCACGTATACTCGCAATTTCAAAACCAGTTTCCAGTGAACTCAATTCTTGCACACTAAACAACATTTTATTCTTAGATGCTATGAACTCCGCACCAAAACTTTCAATTCAAGCATGATTTTTTATATTAACGCGGCAACGAAATGTGGTTTCACTGTAGCTTTTGGTTTAACGAAAGATCGACTTTTTCGACGATTGACTGTATGTTTGGCAAGTCCTAGGATTAACTTACTAACAGCAAAACAAGGGTGCTTGCAGACGCAATCATGTAGTCTTTATTTCAGGTTTCGTTCAAACCGTCTGCAGAAGTTGAAATCGGAAAAGGATGAGTAGAACGTGCACTGCGGTGGCTTTTTACGTAGAGAATGTACACCTTAACAACCAGCAGTTTTTTTCTAAAAGCGAAATATACCATTTTTAAACAATAAACGAATTTTATGGGGACGACCACTCTCTCATAGAGTTTACATCTTTCGTTTCCATTTTACTGCCTGCAATCAGGCTGTGGCCTAGATGTAGTGCACTTTTGTTCGCGAGTGGCCAATAATCTTGATGAATCAAAGGTCACTTGAAAAAAAGTCAGGAAAGATTAAACTTGGCCGGTGTTTGAAGTACATCGGTGAAAACCTTGGGTTTTCTTTGAAAGATTTTGTGCGGAAAGTGTCCATGTCTTGAGCAAGAAAAACAAAAGGGGCTTTGTATTTACGGCTTTGTTGTATATAAGCTTTTCCAAAGGACGTCTGTAACCGCGTTGTGATTGGATTAATTTTATGTGAGACTCATCGTGGGAGTTAGGTTCAAGTTCTTTTTTTTTAGAGTTTTCACCCTTTTTGGTCATGTCTTCTGAAAAACACAAATTAGAAAAGAGCAGCCTTATTTTTAAACCTGCCGCTTCACCCGCTGCGCCGCAGATGAATGCGTTGGTACCGCAGCAGTAACGCATTTTTTCGTGCACCCCTGCCATAGATTTCTGCATTCCCATTCACCCTATTGTGAACTTATGGCCAATATGACGACAAACATAGCACACCGAGTGTTCATTGTTAGTGTAAATCACAGTATTTTCTCTACTTTATCCGCAGCATGCTTTCCACCATGCAGCAAATTGGCTACAATCTTCAAATAAGGTTTGATAATTTGATCACACACTCAGCTTCGCAAAATCTTTTTTCTCTTCATCAGCGCATCCACTGCTTGAAAAGAAGAAATTAGAAGAGTTTTTTTACTAGTAGAGTCATTTACGACTGATAAATGGATGGAATTTCGCTATTCGCCCAAATAATCGTGCTGCTGCTTGAAAATTAACGAGGATTTGCTCTGATAAATGCCGTGTTTGTTTTTGTGAAGGACTCCGCAGTTTTGAAAGAGTCAAAAACTGCTTGCTTTATTTATAATAGCAAAAAATGCATTGAGCAGACGGTTCATGGTTCGATTTTTCGCTTCTGTGATGAAACACACATACTTAATACAAGTATCATCCAGAGCCGCCCCTTAACCGATTGGACCGATTGCTTCCAATCGGGCCCTGCGCCAAAGGGGGCCCCGCGCTACGCCTTGTACTAGCGTCGCAAACTTACACTTTCAATCGAAGCTGCTTGTGCAGCGCCGGCGCGGGACACACAGTAATTTTAAGTGTGGGGCCCGTTGCCAAGGAAAATCAAAGTTAACCGCGCGGTTTCTTGTTATTTGATCGTAACAACTGTAGCTGTTTTTCGTTAGTGCGTAGACAAGTTTTTTCAATAGAACAGTGCGTTTTGAAACATTTTTTTTCAAAAGCTAAAACAGGGCTTAAGTTTTGAAGCTGTTTTCTGTTGCGATTATAAGGGTTTCGTGTTCGGCAGGTCAAGTTTTAACAGTTGCTTCAAAATACGGTTCGATAGTTATTGCTGTTTCAGTAGTTACTGCTAATTGTCTTCTGCAGACAGTTCGTAATTGCAAATATGTGCTCCTTATTCAGTCTTATTCAATTTACCTCTCGTTTAGGTAATCTGAGATTGAACCTTGCTTTAATTATGCGAACTGAATAACTATTACCCGTGTGCAAAAAATAATGGTTTCTTGAAAACCAAAGAGAAAATTTCGTTACGACTATTGACAGTAAACCCATTTGCAAATAAACAGAAGTGACAGTTACGTTTAAGCGAAGTAAGCCAAATAATGTTGTTGTGGTGAAAGTTGCATCATGAAGTACAGTACTACCGGAACAAGGATTATGGCATCACTCTCAAACAGATGGGCGTCGTAATTTCTGAGATATAGTCTGACAAATTAAAAGTTGAAAAAAGTGGCAAGGTGGGATGACTTTCCTGAAAGTTTTGAAGGCTTCTAACGGAGGCGTACGGGGACCTTTGGCTGTTGGGGGAAAATTTTCGATTTTCCCAAATTTTTACGCTACTAACACACAAACTTCAACAGAAAAGTTTTACAGGGCGATGACTCTGCACTTTTGCCCGAGCTTTTTTTAATCTTTCCGGAATCTGGGGGACAATTTCTCCCACGCCTCGTACGCCAATGCTACCAAAGTACTGGCTTGTTTTGAAAAATTTCTAAAATATTTATAGTTATTGGGAAATCTGAAATTACTTTAAATATTTCTTTCATGTTAGAAGAGAGCAATTTTTTCATTGAAAACCTGCTCTTATCAGCGGTTTGTTTCTTCACCTGTGCTTTACTGTAATATGCTTTAAGTGTAGGAAAAAGAGAGATGCATTGGACAAGAGTTTAGGGGCAGAACTACTGTACCTTAGAAAATCCAGGAAAAGCTCTAGAAGAGACACACCACAGTGAAAATGTTTCTCGTGCACTTCAAAACACGCCAAATTGTATTTAGTAAGGCAAACGCTCTTGCTAAATGGCCAGGTGTAATGAGTCGAAATGCTAGGGACTATTTAGCCCAAGGACGATCACCTACAATCACAACAAAGGTCTTCCCTAAAAACGAGAGTGATGGGACACAGCTTTATAAGTTTCACTGCAAGAGTACTGCCAAGTGCCAACTAGTGAAGCGGTAGGTCATTCCTTTCGGATCTCCTCTTTCACATCACCGATTTCTATCACTGTGACTTGATGCTCCTCAAAAATTTCTGTACACACCACTGAGTGGGGCCCAGCAAAATTGTTTCCAATCGGGCCCCGCACTTGCTAAGGCCGACCCTGTTATCATCCCAGTACTTTGCCTTTTAATTTTTGAAGAAAATCTATTCTTCAGGCTCACGTTCTTGTTTAAACATGGCTCTTTAAACTGCAAAGCTGATGAAGCTAGCGCGTCCTGATCGATTTCATCTGTAAATTTACATTTACTTTCATCAAAACAAAGTGTTTTTTGTAGGCATTTCGTAGACATTCTGCAGATATTACCTGAGATACAGACGCATATTAGATGTTGGAACCAATACCAAACTGGTGACAAACAAATATAAAAAATAGGCTACTCCTGTGCTTCTATTGGTAGGCCTGCACTTCGACTGATAAGGCCGGCTACTCTGATAAATGTTCAGGTGCCTAAAGCTTCCGAAAGTACTGCGATTCATGTAGATGACTTTGCACAGGAGTACAAGACGCTCACGCAGAAAGCACCGCAGAGATTACACCACTCGATTGAATAAAGCATGGCATTTCTCGGTAATATTTATCCCCATTACTTACTGTAATAGACGCAGTTAATTGCATTAGTGTACGGTTTTTATGAAGTGACAAGTTGCTGCGACTACTGAAGACGCAAAGTTAGAACACTTGAAGTTCGCCATTTTTTCACGGCTACTGATGTATTTTGGGTAAAAAAACAAAACAAACTCATGTTACAAAAAAAAACAAAAAATAACAGCAGAGATTTCATTAACCTTTCATTCACCCCTCTTCTTTCATTCACCCTTGCCAAAATTTCATTCGCTGTAGCAGCGCCGGATTTAGAGGGGGCCAAGGGGCCCGGGCCCAGGGCTCCCCACCATGTTTATGTGTTTAGTCATATGTGCGACATGTACGTGCCACTTAGTCATTTTTAGCGAGAAAAGTTTGTTTGTCGATGCTTTTAATTATATCGGTCGGCCAAACAGCACTATTTCACTTGAAGAGTATTTGATATTGTTCCGAAACAACTGTTACACTTATTGTTTTCCTGACAGGCGGTCAGGTATCTGAATCCAGTGAATGCAAGGCCAAGCCACGTAGAACACGTCAGCATAGGTCTCAACTCGTTTCTGGAAGATTTTGTGCCTGCTGTGCTCAGATTTGCACAGGTCGCATATGAGTAGCATTGCTAGGTATGGCTATCATACGCCCTAGTTTTGAAGTACATGTCCACTTTTTTCATGAGAAATCAGTTATTCTCTGAGGACATTCAAAAATGTCCTCCTTTTTGCATTCTTATTTTACATAGCTATAATCAGTGGCGTAACTAGAGCTTTGAGTCAGGGTGGAAAACTTAGCTAAAAGGGGCCCACTGGCCACTGTACAGGGTCCATTAGTCAACACTCGGAAAAAAAACTTGAGAAATTATGGTTAATCCGGATGTGGATAGCTGTGCTGAAATCCTAAATCATCAGAAAATAATCCGAAAAACGCAAAAACAACAACCAACTGAAACCCAAACGAATACTAAAACCGAAATGTCGCTTGAAGCGGCGGTCCGGTTTTCACATTTAGATTGCCAAGGGGGGCAATTCGCCCCTCTGCCTCTCGTCAGTTACGTCAAAGGCTATGATATATTGTTTTTGCATACAGTAAGCTGTCCCTACTCTCCTGCAACAAGATACAAGGTCTAGTGGCGTAGCTTAGTTTATGGGAGGGCCTGCAAGTTGTCTAATTAATCTATGTTTTGGTTGAGTTAATTCTCGGCTGGAAAGGCGGGAATGTTTCCACATTAATCGTTATATAACAGTGGTAAATCTTTTTTCAGTATCTCAATGACCTTGGCATTAGAGTGCGGACTGCTGACGCCATCATACTGTACTAGCTTTGCTGATGAATCGTGATTCGGTGATCAGTGTATTGTAGATACCGGTAGCATAGTGTAGTAGCGTCTAGTAATTATAGCGAATCCAGGGGTGCAAAATGCGGCCGCGCACTTGCGCCGCGCGACTAAAAACAAAATTATTTTGAAGCTGGGTGAATTACCTGTGGCTGCATTTACACTGTTTTTTTCTCTTGCTGCATTCGTGTTACTTCCTGATTTGAGTCACAAAAATGCATGAATAAACCATTACCATAGACCAGGACTTATCAACTTTTTTTCTCAAATTCTCAAATTTTTTTGTACCGCAACCCATTTTGAAAAAGGTTTTTCTATGCGACCCCTTAAAGGCTAGCCTAGATGTTAATGATATGTGTAAACGTCAAATTTGTCCATGGCGAAATCGTACAAATGCACACAATCCGCGAAAGTAACTACACAAAAATACAACAACTACGTTAATGGAAACAGTAAGGCGAAAGAAGTTAACAAAAAACAATTCAGTTTATAGAAGTTATCAAACACAACTAATGGGATGGATGCACTCGATGATTTTTACACAGATCATCCATGCGTAGATTGATACAAGGCAAACAACATCTCAACATTTTTCCAAAAAGATCAGTTTATGGACTTCGTGATTATTAATTTTGGGAATGCCTCTTCACACAGATGTTGTGCAAAACTGCTAAAGCTAGCAGTTTATGAATGGATAGATCAGAAATGACTGGGTATTCCTTTCTTGTTCTTATCAAAAAATCAAAATCTCTGTTTTGAAAATTCCAGTGGTAAACTTTTGTCGTTCAATAATTCCGCACTCATCCTAAGCATGGCAGGTGTGTGGCTTCCTGAAATTTCAAATGTGTAGGCCTATGGTTTGCGAATCCAACTTTTTCTAAATCAAATGCCAAAGTATTTCTAAAACTTTATGCGAAGCTTTTAACTTTAGTCTAAAACCACTCAGTGTGCTCTCAAAGCAATTAGCCAAGCCTAGATTTCCAGACACAAATATGCCCCCATGTCAGAATGAATGCAATAAGGTCAATATTGGTCAGTACGTTAAAACAATGATGACGTAACAACGCATAACTTGTGCTTAGTTGATGATTATTATTTGATAGCTCAGACAGTAGACGAGTCTTTTCCAAACTTTTTTCTGCAGCGGAACCTTCCGGAAATTTTTGCGTTGTTCATGGAACCCTATGCAATGATATGTGTGTCTATCCTAGTTGCTGTAACAAGCCTGTGAAACAGTGGTATTGCTACAACCGTGCTTGCGAATTTCGTCCCAGGCAATTTCGGTCTGTTTCAGCGGAGCCCCTGGCATGGCTCGCGAAACACCGGTTGAAAAACACTGTAGGCTAGATAATTGCAGGTTAAATGACCCCAAATGGGGTCGCAACACGCGAACACACCTGCCATAGACCAGGGCTTCTCAAACTTTTTTGTTCTACGACCCCATTTAAAAAATGTTTTTTCAATGCGACCCCATTGATAGATAGCTTACATGTTTATGATACGTGTAAATATCTCATTACAAATCTCAAGAGGCATTTTTGTCTAAGGCGAAATCATGCAAATGCACGAAATCTACGAAAGTAACTATACAGTAATAAAACTACCACGTAACGGAAACAGTAAGGCGAAAATTTATATTAACAAAAAACAACTCAGTTTATAGCGCTATCAAGCGCAACTAATGGGATAGATGCACTTGAAAATTTGTACGTAGATCATCCATTCGTAGACTGGTACATGACAGCCCAGGAGGAAGGACATTCTCAACATTTTTTTTGGACTTGATGATTATCAATTTTGAGAATGTCGCTTCACACAAATATGTTGTGCAAAAGGCTAAGGGTTTATAAACAGCAAGATCAGAAATGACCGGGAATTCATTTATTTTTCTTATCCAAAAATGACACTATGTTTTGAAAATTCCAGACTTCCAGTTGCAAACTTTTGTCGTTTAATAACTCCGCAGACTCATCCTCGGCATAGTAGATGTGTTGCCTCCTGAAATTTCAATTGTGTATGATTTGAGGTTCCAACTTTTCCTGAATCAAAGTCCAAAGTACTTCTAAAGCTGTGAATGAAGCTTTAACTTTAGCCTAAAGTTACTGAGTGCGCTCTCAAAGCAGTTAGCTTAGCCCCTAGACTAGACCTAGAGTTCTAAATACAAACAACCAGTATTCCCTCTAGGAAAATTTTACACTGAGCAAATCTTTCTTTTATTGTGCATGCAACTGCGCAACCATGTGCACACACAATTCGCAATTTCATATACGATACCGCTTGAAACGCTTCAACTAGTGAAACGTTTCAAGCGGTATCGCATATGAAATTTGGAATGTTGCAAGCGCGTGAGAATGAGATTTCACTGCGCAAATGATCTGGCGGTGCTGCGCAGTCGCGCAGTTGCGCACTTTAGAGGAAACACTGCACACAAGCAGGCCCGTAACCAGCTTGAGCCACTAAAGGGGGCGAAGAGTTTTCTGAGAGCGGCCCAAACTTTTTAAGCTTTGTCCAATACTTTCAAACTATGTCCAACATATTTTTCCAAGGGGCGAAAAATTCTATAGGAGGGTTTCGCCCCACCTGCGCCCCCCTGGTTACGGGCCTACATACAAGCATGCCTTTGTGTCGGAATGTGTGCAATAAAGTTTACGTTGTTCAGTACGTTGAAACAGTCAAGACGTAAAGAGCATAACTTGTGCTTGGTTGATTTTTATTATCATTTGATAGCTCAGGCAGACATTCTAGTAAACAATTGACAACATGAAGCACGGTATTAACCATGAAAGTGCAGTAGCAATAGATTCACTGCAAGTCTACTTTTAAATTTCTTGTAAAGTTTGCAAAAACTTTTATATCTGATTTGTCAAGTCAATTTGTTTCGTAACCACAAAATTACATTTCGCGTCCCCAAACGGTGTCGCGACCCATAGTTTGAGAAGCCTTGCCATAGACCACACCAAACGTCATTGAAGCATTTACAGTACTTTCAACTTCAACCCCATTGGCTGCGCAACACACAGAAAAGTTTTTGGGAAAGTACCTACAGGTGAAACAAGGGAAAACAAGTTCCCGGTGAATCGTAGCATTCTGGCGTTTCTTTTTCAATGTCCGCGAAGGAGCGTGGCTCATTCACTGTGCTGCTCGCTGGCAGCCGCTTTGGTTTGGAGTTAGTTCGGTTTTGGCTGTAGTGTTGGTAGCTTTATCGATTTGTTACTGTAGTCTGCGCACTTTCTCTGATCTTGTTTTAGTCTATTTCGTCATTTCAGTTGTAAGCTTTTGCTTACAAATTTTGCTGGACTGATGATGCGTCTATGACGCGAAATTGATTTCCTAGCAAAGCAAATGGCAATCAGATTCGGCTGCCTCACCCTTGCGGTATCTTGATGCATTCACCGGTAAATACCACACAAGCAGTGTTGCCAACTGGTATATATATATCCAAAATTTGAAACTTTTGGTATATTTTCAAAGTTCTTGGTATATAAATTTTTTATTTGGTATATTTTTGACAGAAGGTTCAGTTGAAACTTTAAACCAATTTGTTTGTTATCTTACAAACCGAAAACAGAGAACTGCCATAGTTGTGGTTAAGCTATGGTATTAAAAAAGTTTAGTGATTTATCTTATCACGGATGTAACTTCACTTAGCAGAAAACAAGACCGGAAGAGAGCTGAGAAGTTCTGAAAAAACTTTACTTGGCTTTAGGTACACCAGTGGTTCCCAAACTTGGTGGAGCCGTTACCCAAATCAAGGTAGTGATTATGTCTTATTACCCTCAATGTTTTGAGTTGTAGTAAGAACGCAACCAGTATACTTGTGTCTATACATCGGCAGTCTTAAGTTTGGGTTCTGCATTACCCCGCGAAGAATCGCAAATTATCCCCGGGAGGTAATTTACCCCCAGTTTGGAAACCACTGAAGTACACGATTTTAGTCAGCCAGTCCATCCAAAGGCGGGAATGTTGCGCGTGAGAGTAGCAGAAAATTTAACAAAGAGTGACTGATAGAGCTTACATGGCTTCTGGCTTGCAAAGCAGTGTCGTGACGGTGCTGTGCATCCCCTCTAACTGTGCGAAAAGAAAATTTCAAAGTGCAAAGCAGCTACTATACAGCATAGTAATGCGCTGGACCACGAAAGAAATGAAAATGTAGTTGCAGGTGTTGGAAGGTTTAATTTTTTAGTGGTTAATAAATCTGCCACTGCTAAAGTTAAAAAAGTAGAAGTTGAACTTGCAGCATCTCTATTATGGCACTGCTAAACAGCAACTGGTAATCATCTACTAAGTGAAATAGTAAACAGCATTGAAAAAGCAGCATTAAGTGGTATGCTTTGTTACAGATATGAATTTGGTATATATTTGCTATATTTTTAGACTACAGTAGGTTTGGTATATTTGTTGTGAGAAGAGTTGGTAAGCCTGCACACAAGTCGCATAAGGCAAAGCCACGGATTGATGATGCCACTTTTATGTTATAACTTATAACATCAAATTCGATGTTTCAGAATAATTCATGATGTTTTAAGTCTTACACTGAAGTTTGATGTTGAGTGGATTTTGATATTATGAATGATGATGTTGATGCTTGTGACCAGGTGTTTGCTTTGAGATGGCTTTTTGCCAGTTCAGAGATTTATATAACCATTATTCGCTTTGAACGAATTGTTTGTTGAGCACAGCAACATGCGTAAAGTTTGCTTTTTAACAGCGTTTTGCTCGTTAGTACTGTACAGTAAAAGTGAAAATAACCAATGATGTCGTGGAATTTTAAGGATGTTAATTTGCAAAGCAAAATTCTTCGAGAGGCTTGCATTTTGAAACAAGCTTGTGAGTTGTTTGTTTTTGCGACATATAGTTTTAAAAAAGGAACTTTGGCAATACTGTTGGACAGCGAGATTTTTAGCAATATATTGGGCAAAACGACGATTAGCGACGGATCAATAAGCTAGTGCTTGTCTAACCCCAAGAGGAACTTTTGAGTAAATTGTTTGGCACGTCTTCGTGCAGCAAAGCATATCTATTTTTAAACTTACAATTTGAAAACGGCGTAAACGATCTTTGGTTCCGAGTAATGAAAACTTTTCTAATTTTTGGGCACTCCTGCAATTCTCCGCAATTCTTGCAGTTCTAAGAAAGTTTTCAGCTCAATGAAAACAGCAAAGACATAGTACCTACAAACTTGTTGCCGGCGGCTGGAAGGAGCTTGCTAGTCCAAGGACATGGTTTCGATTGACAATGATGGGTGTACGAAATGCTGCGTGGTTGGATTGTGAAAGTTAAAAAACTCCTGACCAACATGCAAGAATGAGAGCTCAAGAAGTACTATGGCAAATAAATTTTGTTTTCCGTAGTTTTATTCAGAATTATTTGATGCAGCTCAATACGTCGTTCATATTATCCAAAAACGATAGATAAACCAAGAATACTCATCCCTTTTTAGTCTTTTTTGAAAGGTTTCACAAGAAAACTTTGCTAATATTTTTTGTTTTTTTCCACTTGTCACAAACTAGGATCCTTCAATTTCTGCAATCGGGATTAGTGCAACTTATGAGGGTAAGTTTCGAGAGTTAAGACCATATACTGTATTTCTTCGAATATAAGCCGCTGCTTATAATGTTTTCATCATTTCGTGGGAGCTATAATCAAGGGCGGTTTACATTTTTTTCACTACCTTATCGAAAGATCAACGCTCAGCCTTTCTTTATCTACGTTTCGTCGACGAAACTCGCTTTTTCCCATGTTCAAGTGCGGCTTACAATTAAGGGGGGATTATAATCAAGGGCGGCTGACGATGAAATAAATGCGATCGAAGTTCTAGAATTAGTTGCTTGTTATGACGGAGAATAGTGTAGTTCCACTTTTTTTCAGCATATTGCACAGACGTAGGCATCCTTTACAGTGAAGGTATTCTGAGCAAACTATGACCTACTTCTTAAAATGTTAGAAAGTTGGTAGCAGTGGGCTTGCGAGACAAATTTAAACCGCTTCACAAGCGCAGGGAGTTTGCGTGCGGTTTCGTGCTGGTTGAAAATCATATTTTGTTCTCATGAACTCAGGCCCGTAGCCACCGGGATGCATTCGGGGGCATGCCCCCCAAATTCTGTTCTGCTCAGAGAATTTGTTTTAAACATTTAATAAAAACAAAAAGTCTTGCCCCTCCAAAAACTCATTTTTCCCCTCCAAACCTTAAAACCTGGCTACTGGCCTGCATGACCTTGTCGATGAGAAGTTTTTTCCATCGGAAAAACCGCAGTGTAGCCTGTTTATGTTTTACTCTGCTTCAGAAATCACATGTGTTTGTCAAATCTGTCTATTGAGTTAGTAGAATTGAAAAATCGTGAAATTCTTTTGGAAAATTAGCAATCAATGCTTTTGCTGTACAAAAATGTTATATAATATTTTCCCTTAAGACTACAATTTTGCCAACTTTGAAAAACATTTGAATGCCTAGTGCGATTTTTTGTTTGCTTTTGGTAATCACGGGCTAACATACACGAAGTGGCATGCTGAAGGTGAGTGTGGGACGTTGTTTTATGTTTCCAAGTACTGGAAGCCTCTCGCTATGAGCAGTGGTGTGTTTAAGGGGAGGCGAGCGAGGCACTTGCCTCAGGCCCCCCCTTGAGGTATTACGCGCATAAATTTTCCTTATTTTTGGTGAAAGACGTATTATTCACTCACGTAATGTGCTACAAAGTAAATCATAAGCAAGTATTTTGCTTTCAAAGGGCCCCCCTAAAGAAATTGTAATGTGCAGGTACTTTGCTTTCAAAGGGGCCCCAACAGCAACTGAAATATGTATGTACTCTGCTGTTAAACTTCATCGAAGGGGCCCCTAAAAGAAACTGTTGTTTGTAAGTGCTCTACTTTCAAAGGGGCCCCCAACAGCAAGTGCATGTGTAAGTACCTTGCTTTCAAAGGGGCTCCCAATAGCAATTGTAATGTGTAAATACCTTGATTTCAAAATTGCCCCCAACAGTAACTATGATGTAAAAATCCTTACTTTCAAAGAGGCCCCCAACAGCAATTTTAATGTGTAAGTACTATGCTTTCAAAGGGGCACCAAACAGCAGTTGTAAGTGTAAGTAGGCCTACTATGCTTTCAAAGTGGCCTCCAACAGCAATTTTAATGTGCAAGTACTATGCTTTCAAAGGGGCACCAAACAGCAATTCTAAAAGTAGGCCTACTATGCTTTCAAAGGGGCCCCAAACAGCAATTGTTATGTGTAAGTGCTATGCTTTCAAAGGGGCCCCCCATCAGTAACTGTGACGTAAAATTCCCTGCTTTAAAAGAGGCTGCCAACAGCAACTTTAATGTGTAAGTACTACCCTTTCAAAGCGACCCCACCACCATCTCCAATGTGCAAATCAAGAAAAGCTTCAAA
>Ga0210059_1011720_pt1 | contig 13362 bp, 8 predicted proteins | sample Ectturendosymbi2_FD_188042 | JGI IMG/M metagenome (GOLD analysis project Ga0210059, IMG submission 188042) | Ecteinascidia turbinata endosymbiont from Florida, USA - Sample 2 (SPAdes) (version 2) | ecosystem: Host-associated > Tunicates > Ascidians > Unclassified | place: Key West, Florida...
AAATGTTTATCGACGCTTCAATAACACGTCATGTTATGATTCGCGCGGGCAGGTTTAAACTTTACCACACCATTGCCAGGCATTGTTGCACTGCAACATGGCCAATGCGGTCCACTAAGGTTTTCAAGGAATCTATTTTTCGATTAGCTATCTCTTCTTTCAAAACCGAACAAATCAGTTGTACGCGCTCAGCTACTGTGTTAACTTTATCTGTAATGCGATCCTGATGATAAGCGTGAAATAGTGAAATGCGCTGACTTTTTTTCCAGTCTACTGGCTTTTTGGTGTTGATCGGAGGCGGTTTGAACGTGGAAATCTGCCAGGCTCGGTAGTGTAGCCTAAATATTCCCATTCTTTCCTCGGCTGGTTGTAACTCCTGGATGCTTAGAGCATAGCAAACATGTTATGCCTCCGTCAGCATGCAGAGTTAACACATTCATTGGCAGGGATTCATCAAAATCTTTCATCTTAATCCATGATTAAAAACTCTTATTACGTATTAGATCCTGCTGACTGACTGTTAGCTAAAACTAGCGATGCTATTGAGATTCCAACAGTTGAATGCTGTTCTTTCTGGACATCAGAATCGAAAGAATCTTTGCAGTCACTGCTGCTAGTGTTTGCAATTTCTGGCTGGCTTGCAGCAAGAAATTTGTGTTTAGGCTTACTGCAAAAATACTGCTTTATGCTTGGATGGGTAGCTTTACGTTTTTGCTGTGACAGTATCTTCTGAAAATACCCACACATGAGCGGAAATGTATAAAATCTGATAAAAGCTTGGCTTGCTAAAACGTTTGGCACCGTGGAAAAGACTTGGCTTGCTGAAAAAGCCAGACTTAGTGGCATTCAAAGTGTTGATTATTACGAATCGTATTTGTTTATCTCATAAATGCTGTCAAGTTATTTGTTGCGTTGCATGGGATTTCAGAGATGCTTATGATGAATAGGCTAGGCTACTGTCTGTACTGCACTTATTTGGTGTGAGGCGATTTGGTTTTGGACATTAATTGAAGCAACAATTCAATTCAGTTAAAACTTTTCGTGGTTGTCCAGATTTAACGTGAAAATACCAATTTTATGGGTCCGCGCAGGAAATTTATGGGACCGTTTTAGACTCATGAAACGCCTTAAAAAACCCTGTACCAACACATAACTATTTTTATTGGTAATGTGGCAATGAAAGCATTATTGCGATTAGAAACGTCCATAAAAAGCGTTTTTAATCAAACACAGTTTATGATGACAAGGGTTTGATTGCTGTACATTCAAAATAAACTGATAAAAATAGCCTTACTTAGTTTGCAGTAAAATACGCAAAACACACTGACCTGTAGTAATGACTCTTTGTCCAGAAAGTCTTTCAGTTCCAATTCCACTGCAACAAAGATGTGAACAGAATGTATTTTGATTGCAATGTGTTTCATCTAAAACTTCATTGAACATACCTTCTTTACTAGAAGGTCGGGATTCCGGATTGTCGCTCCAACATTTTTGTATCAAATTTTTCAAAGTTTCAAAGATTAAACGATTCTTGCGTTCTTGCAGCTGACTTTCGGATGATTTATTTGCAGCTATGGTTGGTTTCATACGCGCAACTATTAAACCATGGACCATATTAGGAAAATTGCATTCTGAATAAGGGGTTTGCTTGCACACAATTTCGTAGAGAACCATCGCAAAACTGAAAAAATATAATATGAAAAAAATTCGTTAGAAATTCGAAATATTCACGTTTTTAATGGCAAATTACGAGAAATCGATTTAAAGCATCTCATGAGCAATTACACTTTGACTTCATTTTGCGTCACAATGGAATTCTTTCAAGTTATCTTAGAAAAACTTTCATGGTTACATTCCAAGCAAAAACTGGACGCATAGCCTTGAAGTGTATAATGTTATTTACGAATTTATATTGTGTTTTGCTTCTTGTGGTTAGTTATTGAGCAACACTCAATTTTATAAATTCAGTCAGCGTATTGGCCATAAAAATGAGTCTTATCCGTTCAAGTTTAGTATAGATATCGTTCAGGTTCAGTTTCATTTTACTCTCATTTGCATTACTCCATAGTGTCACAATTGATCAGCAAGGTCCATTAACCTTGCCTTGCTCCGTGAGCCGCCCGGCTACTCTCGTGTATTCGTGAAACGACAAGGGGAGCACCACCCGGGAAGCTTTTACTTGATTTTGGAACGCAGGCTGGACAGCACGTAAGTGCCTTTCTTCAAGTCTTCAGTTTTAAATGCGCGCAGTAAGGATGAACAGAATCGACATTCGCTCTTTCCAGGATTAAAAGGTTTTGCTGCATTTAGTACCGTCTTCAACCGCGACCTCATTTGACAGCATTTGACGTACATTCTCACCTGTTCAGGCTCGACGATTCGTTACTCCCTTGTGTCCACAAGCACAGACAGTAATGAATGTCCGACCTGTTTTACTGTTTCTCCTCGTGCAAAACGTCCCATAAGTTTTCCGCTCTCTCGTTTCCCCTTACTGACGTTTTGTGGCTCTTAACACGTTTTCTTTACACGCCCAAATTCTTCCACTTGAAACAGCAAGTTTTTTGGTAAACGCAAAGGCAGAAAATTTGAGTTGTGGAACCCACATCGTTTGGTTTGCATGCTTTGTTTTTTTGGTGAATCAGCGCGCAGCTGCAATTCGTCAATCGGCATTAAAGTTGTAGTTGGATGACAGTGGTGTGCTTGAGCTGGGTGTTTAACTTACTGCAAACAACCATAATTGTGTGTATGTTTAGTTGCTAATTTTATGTAGCGCGCCCGATCAACCATTGGTGAAGTCTCTTTGCTCAGTTTTAAGGTGCGCTGGTAGAATACTTAGTTTGTTTCTGTTGTGTTTCAGAAACCGTTTTGGACGATCAATTGCTATTGAAGTTTTGCTGCTTAAATTGTGACAAGTGTTTGCTCTGATCATTTTTCGTCCCGGTAGTTATTTCTGCAAGGAATACGAGTCTACAGATCTGTCAATGTGCGAAAATTGTGAGGTATCAAGAGGTGAAACCGTGAAATGTCGTCGTATACACATTGAAAAACCCTGTTAGTGCCAACTCCCCACAGTTCGCAACGAAGGCTTGAGTGCAGCATTCGGTATGACCCAACCTGGAGTCGAGCTCTGTGCTCCAGGTTTCGTGGCAAGTGCCAAACACATTGTGCAACTCGGCCGGGAAATTGTCCGCAATAGTGAGTAGTAGTAAAAAAGATATAGTACTTTAAATGGCAGTTCAAGTGCTTGAGTAAAAAGTTCAACAGATTTGAATGTTATCCGAAAAAGACAAAAAATGATTTAAAAAATTGCAAACATAAAAACTAAACTGAAGCGAAGAATATTGTTTTAGTAATAAAGCTGTCTTTAACATGAATCATGAAACATAAAAGTCTCAGCAAAACGTTTAAATCCTGAAATGATCTATTTTCAAATTGTACTTGCCTGTACATGTCCATCAATGGGTTTGGAGCCTGCGAATGATTTTCCAATAACTCTGGGGCCGCGTAGATCAATGTGTACTGAGGGGAAATTGTTCCCTGCGTAACCGTAGACGACGCTCCAGTGAATTTGAGAAGATGAGAAGACCCGAAGTCTGCTAACTTTACCTGCAAATTTGTTGTCAACAAAACATTTTCTGGCTTTACGTCTCCATGACAAACAACTTTCTTTAGTTTATAGTTGTGAATGTATGACAAGGCAGACGCAATTTGATAGGCAATGTGTACGCGAATGTTCCAGGCAACATCCATCGAGAAATGCAAATAATCGTGCAAGTTGCCATTGTCAACATATTCCATGACTATTCCGAATGCGTTGGGCCATTTCGTGATTCCATATACTTTGACAATGTTGCGATGACAAAAGCGATACAAAAAATTTGCTTCTCGACGAATCCTGCGAAGATTTAAGAAAAGAATCTGTTAAATGGCTAGAGACTGCATCTAACAACATTAATAAAACAGCTTTGCTTGCTGCAAAGCTTCCATCATTTTATAGAAAGGGTTTAACTTTTTGTGGGCAAATCAAGATGTAAACCTCGCTTTGTACCGTAATTTCAATAAAGTTCCGAAAATTTTCAAGTCTATGAAATGTGAAAACTGGAGAAAGTTTTACATAAGATTTTAATCATGATTTCACAGGTTTGCTATCTCTAAAAATTTTGTGAATGATGCATTTTGCTGCAACCAGAGTATTTTTTCGGAAATCTGTAATTTTGAAATATTTTTGAAAGTACTTTCTTGGGTAAATTGCTTGTTGGGATATTAATCATATCCAAATTTGTTCGACTCACCTTTGATTTTGCAGCATGTCTAACGAATTTTATTATCATTGAATTTTGAGTAAATTTCAAATAAAGCAAGCGAAAATGTACTTGGCATTGTCTTCGTGAACCTAAATTGTTTTCCTATGAAAATATCTAACTGCATGGTTTTAGTGTGTTTTGAACGTTGGCATTGATTTATTCACGACAGAAGATTTACATGGGCTGTTATAGTCACAATAAGTCCTTGGTAGTCACTTATATATACATATCTCATGAAGCAATGGTATCATGAGCTTAATTCGCAGAAAGATTGCGGGTTATCATTTTTCAGATATTTGTTAATACTGCTTTGTGAAACTTTAACATTAGAAGTACTGTAACATCCCGACATTTATACTTTCATTCTTTATGTATTTGCCGCAGACTCCTGGTCCACATCACAAGGGTAATCGAATAACACAAGAGCACAAAAATACTCAGTCATGGCGAATTACAGGGTAGGTGGTAGTGCACAATCAACACTAAGAGGAGCAAATCACCTTATGAAACGAAAGGGTTTATAGAATCAGTTGCACGACATGATGCATTTTAATAATCAAGCAAAACACCTTGCAAGGTATGATTTTATTGTCTTGCAGCTCTTGCTTACTTCCGAAGATTCAATTCTGCCAGTTCCTTCTCGAAGAAATAATGGCGGTTGCTTTTGTAATTTCATGAAAATTTTACTAGCGAAACCTTGTCCAAGAGTAAGCTAGCATGGCAACAATTAACTTGATCCAATGCCTAAATCGTACTGCTAGTACAATTGAAAAACTGGTTTCGCATGGTGTATAATCATTACAAAATTTTTCTTGGCACGTGACAACCAAGTTATCAGCCAAATGGAATTACTGCATGGTTTTTAACTGTCAGTTGTTCCATGAAGTTTCCAGCCACACTACTTTATTCTGCAGAATTTCTAGTTCTCCCAGTATAACCGACTTGCTGTTTTAGACACTACAGAAAAACAGTCTCATCATAAAACGTGATTTCAATAGAAGTTCCCTGAGAAGGTTCAGACGAAAAACCGTTACGCATGCAGAAAAAGTTAGAAAACAGTTGGTGAAGTTCAGAGGTGGTCAAACGTTTTTCAGTGAGGACCAACATTGTTTTGTCAGCACCCAGCGAAGGGCTGCAGCTTCTATGAATTATGCTTCTTTTACATAAAAGAGATTATATTTTAATATTTTTAATCTTTAATATATTTATGTTTTTCAAATTCAAGCTTAGTTATTTTATCAAGGGGACGGTATTTTGTTGCATGTTTCCTGTGTTTTATATTATTATATCATTTTATTTTTATCACAGTATCAATATAAAAATTACTAAAAGTGTGCATTATGTATATGAGGGCCGCAAAAATTGTTTATCGGACAGCATGCGAACTCTGCTTGATAGGAGTATTTTCTCACCACTACAACAATTTAAATTCTGAAAATTTTTTGATCTATACACTAATCAAACCTGATCTTAAACAAAGGTCCTATCAAATGAAAAGAATGACTGTGCGAGTACAAATAGTGTGAAAATATGAAAACGAACATCAGTACACAACACAGAACCACGGCTTAAAATCATCACCTAACCAGTTTGTTGAGGTAAAGTTCTGGGCCAGGAGCACCTCACAGCTTGAGTGATGAAAAGACCCGGCTGTGCAGCATTTTGACAAGTGCTTTATGTCCAAACAGGTGTGATTCGTTCCTAGCTTCTAAACCAAGGGTTCCCAACCTGGGGTAGATGAACCCCCAGGGGTACATTTGCCTATCCGAAGGGGTACATTTAAGGTTTGCAATAGAAGAGAAAAATATATTCACATATTATTTATTTCCAAATACTTATATATCATGGAATAATATTTACAAAAATCCTTATATGCGTATTGTTAAATATATCTATGAATAATGAGTCATGATATAATATTTTGCCATAAGAAATTTTAGGGGTACATGTTCATCTGTCAAAATGCTGAAGAGGTACATGCTAATCGTTTAAAATGTTGAAAGGGTACATGCTCATCTGTGTCAATGCTGAAGGGGTATTAGGCAAGAAAAAGATTGGGAGCCCCTGCTCTAAACTGTTTCTACAAACAAAACGTTTTGCATGTACCTTTTACCATATGTGGAAATGGCAAACGAGCTCATTTTTTAAATGTGGCAAGCAATGCTTTCACCAAAAATCTTTTTATCTAAGATTCTTCAGGTTACATATTAGAAATTCCATTACTGTGAAAAGATGTTCCGGGATTATAAGGTTGTACTTTCATGTCACCATATTTGGAAAAAGCAAGGAAAGTGTCAAGTATATGGTGGTTCCCTCTTTCCTGTACTTAGGTTTTTCTTCGCAGCCTCTGCTAGCAGTTGATCGCTGTCAACTGCCCATTCAGCTCGTCTATTGTGCTGTACAAATAGGCCAGCGAATGATAAAAATAACAGCTTTTATCATGCATTATTGTTGAAAAATGGAAACCTAAAACTGCTTTCGCTATGAAAAACTGGAAGAGCACAGAGATTATTGAAAGAAATCAAACACGACTTGGTCAAAATGCGCATAAAGATATACCTGATACTTAAGAAAACGTTACCACATTTATGTAACATCGGTCATTAAAATGCAAATTTTCTATTCTCAGAAATGGGCTCGGAATTGCTAATATTCTTTCAAAAACGGACAAACAAACACGTATGTAGTCCGTGCAGGAAAATGACCACGTAAGAAGTCAAAATGATGGCATCGGTCTTTGATTAACGCTCTTTGGTCATAACTTATAACGAAAACTTACGTTTCACTGATCCGATGAATCGCTTCAGCACTTCCTGTAAGTGTAATTCGTTTGATTGCTACCGTTTCCAAAGTGTTGTGATCATATTTTCTAACCTCCCCAAAACTCCCTGATCCAATGCAAGGCTTGTGTGTAACTTCGATGAACTCACTGATGTCGTAGTGTGGCAAAATAGAGGACTTCTCAGGATCCTGTGCAATAGACACATTTGAGTCTATCTTATGTGTCAATAAAACATGATCGTAAGTCAGACGTTTCCACAGCAATGACGTTCACCTTCCCGAAAGTGTCTTTGTTAATTTCCTTGTCATCATCCACACCTGCTTGTGCATCTGGAAAACATTTCGTTAAAAGATCAGGGATAAACTACTGTATAAAAGATTAAAGTAAGTGATTAGTGTCAACAAAACGTCAGATATAGTTTGCTTGAAGTAGTTTGCTTTACGTAAGATTTAGATTGACGTTATGAAAAATTACTTATCATTACTTTTTCTGCATTCAACGGGACACTGTCAAATTGACATAGATGAACTTTACTAAAACAATTCGCTAATTGTTAGTAGGTTTTTCTTGTGAAGTTGAGATAATACTTTTCGGAAAATAATGCTAATTTAATAATGCGGCTTTATGTATGTAAACTTTAGTTATAAAACACAAACCGTGCAAATTGGAGCAAAATTTTATTGGTTAAGGGGCCCTATGGCAATTCGTTTTACATTTAGCAATCAGAACAAAACAAGTGGCAGCACAAAAACGAAATCCGATGCTGATACTGTCCGGATAGAAAAGGCGTAAAAATATGTCTTAACTTACAGTAAATCCTAGTTTCCAACTAATCCACAAAAGAATTGCCTGACAGTACAACTGCTACTTTCTCAATGTCTGTTGTAGCCTACAACTTGTAGACTACGGCTAATTAAACGCAATCGCAAATCCTTTTTCACAAATAAGCTTTCAGCTGTTGTAAAATAAACGTGATCTTGCATCTACAACAAATTCAGGCGTCACCTTTGTTGGAGACAGCCGCAGATTTGTTATTTTCTTCTTCCATTGCTTAATTCACAGCATGTGCCAATCTTGTTCAGACGATTCACTCAAACGATACAACGATTGTTTTCACCAAACAAAGCAGCAAAGGTTGCTGACTGTTCGGTAAGTCAAACTCACTATAACAGATGCTGATCTCATCGTTCAACTCGTGCGGCTGAGCAAGAACAAGGAAGTTGTTCTGTGGTTGAATGTGAAGCTACAAAGCCAATGACTTCCGCATAAACCTGAAATGAATCAACTTTGATGCAAGCGGAAATAACGTACGCAATGTTTGCCGACACTGGTGCTGCTCCTTTACATTACTTTAAAAACTGGTGTAACCGCTATAGCAACCATTACCTTGTATAGACCGATGAAAGCTAAATATGAAAAAAACATGTTAAAAACACATTTCAGGGAATATCAATCAATATAAGAAAGAGCATTTTGGTATGAACCTGGAAAACTTTAATATGACTCATCAACATCTGGTTATGGTTTGATTGATGGTTGGCTTGAGTTTTATAAAACTGTTGCATATTATCACACTGCGGCAACTCTCTTGAGAACAATGCAACTCTAATTTCCCAGAATGTATCATAACAATATTTAATATCAAAATATCAGGGGTTCTAGTAAGGTCAGCATTTAAAATAGCTATAAATTTTCCGCTCTTGCTTCTTGTTCCAAGCTGCAGTTCGTGTGTTTTCTTCTACTCTTGTTTTAGTATTAACATTTCACTAGTAAGTTTTTTCCACTGCCTTTGCAGGACTGAAGATGTGTTTAAATATACGAAACTAGTTTTACTACGAAATAAATTGCAGGTGGATTCACTTGCGTCACTCCTGTGGCTTGCAATTGAAAGATAGATATGTGCAAGTTCGAATCATCGCAAAGTATGAAAGCAGAACCAAGCAGGCGAATTTCTCACAAGCTTGCCGCGAGAGCAGGACTTGTTTTATTAAAATGTCAGTTAATTTGTTTTTTAGGTAATTACGTACAGAAATACACGTCTGTTATCTTTCGTTTGATCTTGCATTATTCGTTTCGATATGCTTAGTATTGCTACTGCTTCCGTCGGTCAGAAATGGTCTTACCTCGGACGTCACTACTTTGGGCACAATTTTAATTTTAATTTTTTTTCCTTTGAAAAATCAGCTGTGCAATACATTGACCACAAGATATGTATAAGCAAAAACTGAAAAAATTACAAAAGCAAAAATTATGCAAAAATGATTTTTTGTCATGGAAGCAAGAGAACAAACAAAGTTTTCATACATTTTACAAATTAGAACACAAGAAACCAGTCACCAGATGTAAGTGATAGAAATTAATACCCATCGCAATTTTATCATAATGACTTAACAAAAAGTATGAAAAGCAATTTACGTTTTGGTTAATGCGAAGTCAACGCTCAGTTTCCATCAAAGAATTTATGGGAATTTGCAAAAATTCAATCACATGGAACGTTTTCTGAAGAAGTTTAGGTTGTAATTATCTGCTTCCTAGAATGTAAAGTCACTAGGAGTAGTATTATTGTAATGCAGTTAGGTGACTTATGTCATATTCGCTGCGACGTTATTATTTAAATTGTATGTGTGTGTGAAAAATACCCATAGCATTTTCGAAAGGGCAGCGCAACGAGTCGCGCATATATCTAATATCAATAACAACAAATATGTGTGGTTTTGAACATAGGCGTAGCCAGGGGGGCAAAGGGGCCATGGTTCTCCCCAGATTTTTTAAAAATATAGTCATTTTGTGCTTGAGAAGCGCTTTTTCCAAACAAAATAGTGTTATTCGCCTAAAATCAAACATTTGCCCCCCCCAAAATTTTTATGCTGGCTACGCCACTGGTTTTGAAGTCAGAATCTTGATTACCTGAAAAGGATGACTTTGTATTGATATTTTTATTTTCATTGGGTAGACCAGCAAAACACAACCCATATGCTATTTATTTGTAAGGAAAACAAAATCTTTGGGTCAAAGAACTGTCCAAAGAATTACCAATGAGAACGTTACCTTCGGTTGGTAAGTTTCTAAGGAAAACATATACATGTATAGAAAAAGACATGACTGTTTAAGCATTCATTTCATTTTGGCAATTTTCTATCAGCACGGAATACCGATAGTAAAGAGTGCGGTTGTTGTCAACCTTTTTTTGATCGCGTACCATCTGGTATTTTTCTACTGTCGCTACATGGAATGGGTGGCACCTGTTTCAGAAAGTAATTTGCTTCGGTGTACTTATGGTCACTAAAACACGAAAACGAAAGAAGAAAGAACAATTCAATGCAATGGTTGTTAATTTATGTAACAACAGCTGTTTAAACTAAGTGGAAGTGAGTAGCAATTAATTAAAGGGTGTTTCAATGCTGCCAATGGACTGTGTTTTGTAACAGTTGCACTAATAGACTCCAAAAATTCATTTCGCTACGTGTATGACCTGGAATTTGCTCGGGTCACCACCTGGAAAGCTCTTGGGTACCTCCAGTGGCATGCGATCCACAGGTTATGAACCACTAATTTGAAGCAACATAATTTTCCATGCTGTTGTCATAAAGCAACTTCAAAAACAACAACAAATTTAAATTTACTTTTACCAGGACCATGGCTCGAACAATAAATACAACAATAAAACCAAACGGAAGCACTTTGTTGTTCATGAAACTTTTCATCCAGGAAATTTTTATTGGGCTGGTAATTAACTAACGGTTTGTTTCAAAAATTGTTTGTTTAACCCCGCGAAGTACACCCTACAGCATTGCACATTCATGTTGGATCAAAAAAAGTCGCGAGATGTTATAGCAAACAAATAAACAAAAGTTGGCCAGTTCTGAGGTGTTGGGAGCAGGTTTTTTTGAGGTTTGGTTTAAGGGAACAACAAGAAATTTTATGAGGCCGCATCTTTTTAGCAAAACGTTCAAAATAATTCCTAAACATATTGTTTATTACAGTATTGGCAGTCACAGTGCCCAATTAGTACTGCTGTATTTACAGAAATTATAACACAAATTTTTCAATTTCAACTTCTTCATTAAACAGCTCTTGTTCATCAGCAAATGCATCAGTTTCTTACTCGTCATTAGCATATCTACCGTCTTTGGTGCTCGCTCTGTCGCTTTTCGTCTATTATTTGCTTTTGTCCATTTCAATCGCAAATCTCATTAACAATCTCAAGAGCGTCTTCATCATTGAGCTGCCCTGGATCCAATCTCGTCACCACGGGAGCTTTGGTGGGCTTATCCCACCACAAACAAAGCTCCAAGCCCCTATTTGAATAAGTTCACCTAAGTTCATCAAAGTGATTCTATTTGAATATGTTCAACAACGGCTGTGTAAGTGTGTTGTAAATTGTAAAGTGATTTAGTGTTGCTTTCACTGCTCTGTCTGTTCTATACTGATGTTAAGGTTCTTTGCTCTACACTGAGAGGATAAGTAACCTCTTCGGATACAGTAGTAATCTTAAAGTGGGTTCGCTTCTTTGCTGTACCCAGGCCCTTTATCACAGAAGCAAGTCTGCTTAAAAGACCTCCTTGTCTCTGATACTTCTCTGTTCATTCTACAAACAACACTATAAGTAATCTTTATTTCATAAATTGTATTGTTTCATACAAGAGACATAATAAACAGACAATGGTACACACCAATAATAATACTTTAATCTTGTACACTTCTCGAACAAGAACTCTCATGTAACTGTCCCCTAATATCATGAATAAAGTAAATTAATTCTAATCTGCGCTTTTAATTGTGCCCTAATTTACAATGGTTTGCCTATGATTCTGTCTGCTGTCACGCTTCGACTCTCTGATCGTTCAGAGTGTTGCTAGAAGCTTCTCAACGGAAGTTTATCATTAGTCAAAGCGGTTTGCAGTTTCTTTCATGATTAACGATTTTCAGTCATTCACGCGATAAATTACATGTCTGAATGATTATCCTTTTAACTTTACTGATTCTCGTATTGTCAGGGCATACACGGTCACGTTACCTCGAGTTCAGGTTTGCCAATAAATCATTCTAACAGAGAGCAAATAGTCCAATAAACTGGCAGGAGATAACCCGAACGAGTCAATTCTTGTCGTCCATTTTGGCAGAGATTTCCCCAGACCTTTTCTAGCCAGGTGGGATCCTGCTGGGACTAACCAGTTGTGAAACCCTAGACTATACTGACACAGCGTCGCATCATGGATCACTACTCAACCTTCTTGGCTTTCGGTGTCAAGCAGGAAGGAAGGTATACAATTCCCTAGCCGAGCCTTGTTAACCTGAGTTCGTTGCGGGATCAGGCAGAAGGTAAGAGTTTATACTTCTTGGTCATCGGAATCATTGGGAAGGAACGTATACAATTCCCTATCCGAGCCTTGTTGACCTGAGTTCGTTGCGGGATCAGGCAGAAGCATTTGTTTTACTTCTGAAGCCAAACCTTAAAGGTTTGAGAGACAGAAGGAGAGAAACTGCTTTCGAGTGAATTCAATTTCAACTGCCTTTTAGGTACGAATTCGAGGCTTTTTATACCCGAGTTCCTGGACACTACCCTTTCATTTGAGCGTCTTGATTGGTTCCTAATTATGTCTCATTAAGTAATTACTTTATGATTGGTTAAACCGGATATTTGAATGAGGCTTAATCGCATTCGGCCGCCTAGCATCATTAACGGCTTTATCGAGGCAATTACGTCTTTGCGTCATGATTTTCGTGACTGGCTTCAGGATCGGATGATCGAATGGAGCGTTCTGATTGGTTCGAGATTAGGGCGTATTTCCAGACTTGGTTTTTGTACAGCAATACTTGCTACAGGTAAAACTTGCCTGTAACACTGATTTTCTATCCAAAACACCTGCTTCCTTCATCGGTTTGAACTGGTTGGCTTCTGTTGGTTTCTGATTTATAATACTGTTCATCACAACCTGCATGCTGCTGAGAAGCATGGATGCTCCTGCAACGAAAGTTGATGTCAAAAACATCAATGGCAAACTTGACAAGATGTCGAAAACTCTTGTCGAGAACAGCAGCACCCTTGTCCAGCTGATAGAAGAGATGAGGGAGATTTGAAAGAGCCAACAGTTCTTGTCTGACCAGTACGAGGAGATGAAGAAACATCTTCACTCTACTGATGAGGATGTAAAGACACTGCGCATTGAGAACCAGGACCTTAAAGATCATGTCCGCAAGCTTGAGGCTGAGTCTGGCCAAATGCAAGAGGATATTAACAACCTTGAGCAGTATGGCCGCCGTGAATGCCTTGAG
>Ga0210059_1011721_pt1 | contig 13361 bp, 5 predicted proteins | sample Ectturendosymbi2_FD_188042 | JGI IMG/M metagenome (GOLD analysis project Ga0210059, IMG submission 188042) | Ecteinascidia turbinata endosymbiont from Florida, USA - Sample 2 (SPAdes) (version 2) | ecosystem: Host-associated > Tunicates > Ascidians > Unclassified | place: Key West, Florida...
CCCTAACGCTAACCCTAACGCTAACCCTAACGCTAACCCTAACGCTAACCCTAACGCTAACCCTAACGCTAACCCTAACGCTAACCCTAACGCTAACCCTAACGCTAAACCTAACGCTAACCCTAATGCTAACCCTAACGCCAACCCTAACGCTAACCTAACCCGAAACCTAACACCTACGCATACACTTTGGAAATTTGAAAAAAGAAAAGGGAAGTCACCAACATGAGTGTCGAACCAAAAAGCAATGGCATACCAGACGTGAAGCATGACTGCTATGCTATGAACAGCACATTGTTTGCAGGACAAACTGACCTTTTTATTCGAATTGCGCCATGCCACGAGACCGAATGTTCAACTGGCAGCACAATAGCTCCAGCCAAGCTGTTGCCGCCAGCATCTTGGCAGCAAAATAGACACTATCTAAATGAAATTGTGAATGTGAACTCATGGATGGTGTTAAAATCTAACCATTGTTACCAAAGAAATCAATGGCTAATGAAAAGCTTGGTGAGGCAACACAACCGTCACCAGAAAGTCTTCTTTGGGCTAGGGGGCTTTGTATTTGTGCAGTGGGCTTGACATTCTGAAATTTGAACAAACATCACTGTTTTATAGTGCTTTATATTTAAATTCGGGGAGGGATTGGAGCTTTGTTTCGGAGGGGCTTAGCCCATTATAGACCCCCATGGCTACGGGAGTGTGTGGCAAAACTTCAGTTTGCTTTTTAATGCAAATAACTCAGAAAAGCACTTAGGTTACGCGATATGTCAAACTTGCAAGATATGTCAAACTTTCTGTTTATGAGCATGACAGGACCCAAAGTGGCACAATGCATTTGCATTCAGGTAGTGTCAGTTCTGCTTCATGAGGTAAAACCTGTGCTGGGACTATTTTGCCTTCATTTGAACACAATTGGTTCAAGTGGTCATGGGCAAGAGCGAAATGCTAAAAAAGAGGTGTGGGAACCCCGTTCTCACACCAAATAAAGAGGAAGGCTACACCAAATATTTCGAATGAAGTGAGCATTTGCCTGCAAAAACTTCTACACTGGCATCCTGTTTCACTGTAGACTTTTGACTAGCAGTGCGAACCTGCATGTCGCTAGCACATCTGTGAGATCGCAGCCACGTTTTAATGTAATCGTTTAGATATCACATCTTCAAGTACTGTTGCTAGTGCAAACGGGTATGGGAACGCTTTCAAACACCAAAAAAACATATGGGACGTCATTCCAACACCTTCCCACCCCACTACAACCCTTGTCGTGTGACAAGTACAATATGCAAAGACAATTGTTTGGGATTTAATAGTTTATGTTTAGGGTTTAGGATCGGGGCTTATGGTCAAGGTGTAGAGTCAATTTTTAAGTTGAGGGGTTCAGTGTTTAGAGTTAAGGTTTAGCCTAGCCTACTGTTAACTTATTGCAAACAAGAAACTGCTGTTTCCCAGCCCTGAAACCATGACAACCATCACCAATGCATGGGACTGAGCTTTTACAGATGTCATGTTCAACTAAACAGGACATGCATTCCAAACTTGTCATGTGACTACTTCAACCAATTGTCTTCACCTGAAGGCAAAATAACTCCAGATGTTATGCCTCATGAAGCAAAATAGACAAAGCACAAAAATATATGTTGTGCATCATAATACACTTTCGGATAGTTTTCGGATGCGGATAATATGATTTCAACCAAAACAGGATTCGAATCGGATACAGATATCATTTTTCAAAAACAGGATAGGATTGGATAATAAAAAACACTATCAGATCATCTCTGATATGTGGACAGAGGTGGATGCAGTTCGAATGGCAAAATAGTCACAGCAGAGCTTTTGCCCTTGATGGCAAAATATATGCTGCCATTTAGCAAATCTGCAAAATCGGATCACAACTAAAATTTTTGATATGTTCAGAATAGTCACATTCAAACAACAAAAATTTCCCACTCCGATCCAGTCCTTATCCGCCAGTTTAAAAAAAATGCAGTCCGATCCAGTCCTGATCCGTGCTCATCTCTGTTACAGAGGTGGGACTGGATCCAGAGTGCTGGAGTCGATTCGGGCAGGATTCTGCGTTTTTCGTTCGGAACCGGATCCAGTCCCGGATTCAAAAATTTGTGAAAAACCGGACCCGGATCGGGAGTCACTTTTCCATTTCGGCAGTTGCAGGAGTCTGTGTGGTCATTTCTTAAGTAAAAACATGGGAAAATTTCGGTTGGATCAATGATTATAGCCGGAGCCTGAACAGGAGTCGGATTCCCAAATTTGAAGAATTGCCGCATCCGGACCCGGATTCAAAAATTCTGGAACAGGAGCGGAGTCGGAGTCTGAAAAAGTGACTCTGGCCACCTCTGCTCTGTTACTTAAAGGTTATCATTTGCTTTGCGCTCTGACTCGACTCGTCCAAGTCATGACTCGAATCTGACTCGAAAATTTTTTAGATGACTCTGATTGGACACTGATTCGAAGGGCTTGTGACTCTGACTCGACAAAAATGACTCGGGCACATCACTGCAAAAATCTAATAAAAATAAAAAAAATGAATTTTGTCTGCCGGTTTCCGAGATATGGGTGTTTAAAGTTTTGGTCACCACTAGGTGGCGCTGAGTGCTCCTGAAAAAAATATTGTTTTGTTTGATCCACTGATCTAGAGATGTGATTAAAGGGTCAATTCCACCATTTTAGGACATGCTGATTTCAAATATGATGTTACGTTTAGTGTAAAATTGTAAGGAAAATACTTATAGCTTCTTTAAAAACAATTTTATAGCCATATAGACATCATAAACGTGCGAAAACCTATGCTTGCAACGGCTTTTCCAAAAAAACTTTTTGTGTGGTGAAGTATGAACAGAATAGCCCACCTAAGATAAGTTTTTTGAACAAACTTTTCAATCTTAGATTGAATGAAACTATGTTCTTTGCTAATGAGTGTTTCACCCTCCTCTAATTTGCATTTGTTTGTGATGAGATTTCCTAATCACTCACGTGACACAGCTTGGTGTAATGTGATGATAATTTGTTACTGTATGCAGTAGCCAATCTACTAGTTGCAAAGTTTATTTGCATAGTTTTATGGGCAAAACATGATCAAAACTATTGTTTGTAATTAATTTAAAGCACATTGAAAAGGCGTACTTTGGTCATTTAAAACAAAACCGTGGTTTGTAAACAAGAAATTTTCTGATGCTGGTTGAGCAAGTCACTGGTGCATTTTGAAACAATGGCCTTTAACACAACAAAAGGTATTTTGAGCTCATTCTGTTATTGAACCAGATTAGCTAGGTTAGATCAAAACAGGTTTTATGTCTTGCAGTGATTTCTTTAACTGTTTAGAAAAGGTTAGCAAATTTAACAACAATGAAATATAGGTCAGCTATCTTTTTTGTATCTCACGTTTTGCTGTCAGTTGTTGCACTATAGCCTTCGCATCTTCTCTTAGTTGTTATTATTATATGAAAATGAAAGATTGCTTAATTGGAAAAAGAACTGGAAATAAGTGCCATTTAAGGTGGTATAGCCGAAAGCTTGGTTTCAACACTTTAACTGGGCTTATTGCAGAGGGGATGGACCTGGTGAAATGGAGAGATCAAGTTAATGTTACGGATGATTTATCATTGATTAATATTTGTTTTCAATACTACTGTTACTTGCTGAAAAGGTACTCCAGAACTTTCTGCAATGATTTATCTACAAGCTTCGAAATATTTAACAATTTTTCGGTGGAAAAGCTTAGCACTGTTACTGAATCGGTATTAGCAGTTGGTCCGGAACCAGGGGTATAACCGGTCAATTTCCCCCGGAATTTTCAAAAGCATTTTGAAAACGCCAAAACATCTGTCAGATGTTCGGTTAAACAACAAGTTCAGTGGCGTAGTCAGCCCAACAATTTTGGGGGGGAATTTGGTGGGGCCAAATTGTTTGATTTTAGGCGAATAGCACTACTGTATTTTGTTTCGGATACCGCTTCTCAAAGCATAAAATGACTATATGTTCTAAAAATTTGGGGATGGCCATGCCCCTTTGCCCCCCCTGGCTACGCCTATGAACAAGTTGCGACTACTTTTCCCCCTCCCCAAAAATATCAGCTGGTTGAGGACTAGATTAATTACTTCAGCAGCGCTTCTGTCGCATTACCGTCAAACTCCCTCACATTTTAGCAGAAACAAGGTCGATGAAATACTTGCGACTTCTTGCCTTTGGCAGCGTGACTGCTAGATCCATGGCCATAAAAATTAATTAATCGCTCTGATAGAATCACCACGATGTTGAGTTGTTGCTTTGTTCGGAAATGGGTTTTCACGCTTTGTCGAGCACTGTGGTTAAAGCCAGAACACCTTTATCTGTTCTGAAGGTAGGTGAACTGCTTGTTTTTAGATGTCGCAGAATTAGCACGTATGTTTCATGTGCCACATCTGAAAAAATATGCTTCCTGAATGATTCATTTTTTTGTCATTGAATAGCACCACTGTCTTACGCAATGTCAACCTTACTTCGAGAGAGTCACACGAAAATTTACAACATATTCTATTATTACAACGCTTGTTTTTTGCGTTTGTTTCTAGACGGTTTAATAGTAACTAGTCACTTGGAGTAGATTTACCTAGGTGTCGTTTTCGATACAAAGTGAATTGTTGCTTCAATTACTGTATTGCAGCAATTACACACCCGATGAGTTTGAGGTTTATTGATTTTTCCTAAAATTCATGTTTCTTTTCAAAAATATGTTTGGTTGGATTTTGTTTTATTTTGTTGACAGCTTAATGATCTCTTCAATTTTTAAACTCTTCTGTTTACCAAGGTTTCGCTTATACCCCGCCTGGTGATAGCCAAAACTAATTTAGTCTGCTTGTCGTGGTGCTTTTTTCACGCCTACATATGTCGCCTGCTTCAGGTACCATCTGATGCTTGGAATCTAGTAGCAAGCACGCTGTTTTTCTTGACTTCAATGTCGTTTATCAGGTTTAATGTATTTGAATTTGATAACACATTTTGAAAATGTACAGGTATTCAGGTAGCTACCGTTTAGAAAGGGCATTGAGTGAAGTTGTTATTTTATTGCTGAACATGTGTGATTGTTTTTTCGGCATGTTGTACATGCGAATATTGATATGGTTCTTGGATATAGCGCATGGATGATGGCATATGAAATGAAGATGAATAGAAACATGAATCAGATGACGACGTAACTATACTTGCTAATGTCAGGCTGCACTAGTAGAGCAGCAGTTCAGACGAAAGAGTTGTGAAAACAGCAGTGCCAGTTGTAATGGAGTTGATTCATGATGATACCAACCGGTGTACCAAAATATATAGGAACTACCGTACCTACGGTCATGGGTGTCGGACGGATTTTTTCTAGGGGGGGAGGAAATAGTGTATTTTGTTCAGAGACGGCCAAAAGGATTTTTTCCAGGGAGGGGCCAACAATTGTAATTTGATTTATTCAACTCGAAACTAATAGAGCAACTTTTTTACTAAAAATGTAAATTTCTAAATCCAGGAGCGCATTGTGGTTCTCTGCCATCCCGTTCCGACTCCCATCTCTACAGTGAATGGTAGCACTTCGAACGACAAGTGATTCTTCGCTCAGTTGTCAAATACACCAAAGAAAAAGCTCACAGGGAAGAGAATGATTAGGACTTGAACATGTGTGAACTAGACTTGTTTATTGCTGCTCTGTGTGCCAGAGGACTGTTCACACTCTTTAAATATCACCTACTTCATTTTTGCATGAAACTTCGGGCATTCCGGTCTTTTCCGAAACAACGTCACGCGGCAGATTGACTTCTGAAATATTTGAGATTTAATGATAAAACGAACCGAAGGTGTACTGAGGCAGGAGCCGACATATTCACAACAATACGTGCTGTTTTCCACACATTAGGATCATGTGTCAATGAAAATATAGGTGAAAACTTTTGTTGACAGTGGATGAGTAGTTGATGCTTCTAAGGTTACGTTGGCCTTTCATTACATTTATGCCAACGAAATTCAATAAATAAGGCATCACGCTTTGGATACTAGTTGATATGACATTCACTCTTTCATTAATTAAGATCTCCCTCGAAGACGTAGAAAATATCATGGAACAAGATGCAACAATGTGTATGTGCATTACTTGTAACGAAGCAACTTGTGACATATGTTATGCAAACATTACGAAAAACTTACGTAAATTGTGTACAACTCTTCATGTTTGAAACACTTAGGCTTGGAGATTAAGGGAAAATATTTGCAGTTTTGTTTTGAAAATTGCAGTAAATATGCTTCACGTTGAAGAATCTCTGTGATTTACATTACTGTGCTAAAACGATTTTCATTGTTGCATTAGAATTGTGGATACAAGTGCTTCTAACTCAACGCATCTTACTAACTATATATAGGCTACTATGTTTGCTTGTCCGTAAGGTATAGTCATATACAGTATATTCCATCATCTGAAGTATTGCATTGCAATGCATTTACTTCAACATCACATTACTTAAAAGCATACCTATTATGTATAGGTTTGTGTCGAATTTAGTAAATTCGGCATTGTTTGCGTTTTATCTGGCTGCAAATTATAGGTGCAGGAGCAAGCAAATTTTTGGGGGTGCAAACAATTTTTGCCCAAATTTTCCCAAACTTGCCCAAAAAGTTGTCATGCAACTTTTGCCAATCATTTTTGTGGGGTGACCTCCAAAAATGGTCTTCACTTGTTTTTCTGCAAACTTTGGGCGCCATTTTTCGAAGTCAAACACCGTTGGGAGCCATTTTTCCCAGAGTTTCAGGGATTTTGCCTAGATATTTAGGATTTTGTTCGGATTTTCAAGGATTTTGCAAAAATTTTCAGAGATTTTGCCCAGATTTTCAACGAATCAAAACTTTTGGGGGTGCGCTTGCACCCCTTGCTCCCCCGCCTCCTGCACCACTGCTGCAAATGCTTTGGTGTTGTTTTCGACATCTCACTGAAACACGATTTTAAAATATGTTTTGTTAGCTCTAGTTGGTTTCCATTCTGAGCTGTACATCGGGTAACGCAGTGGTTCCCAGACTTTTTTAATGCATTCCTCCCTTTGTTCATTTTGCAACTTTGCATTCCTCCTCTTATTGCTCGGGTTCGTAAGCTAGCATTAACTACAATTGGAACAATGGTGTTTATTGAGGACAATACATTGATTAATAACAGTAAGACAAAAACTCTTTGTTGTCAAATAATGTCATTAAAGTTTGTCAACGAAAACGTGTGATATCCCACCAAATAACTTGCAAATTTAAAGTGATATAACTAATTGAATGAGCCAATGTTAACTTAAAAAATACGTACAACACTTATAATGAATAGGTGACTTAACTATAAGGTGGAAATTCCTTCCCTGAACTCATGAAATTCCTCCCTAGGGAGGTATTCCTCCCCGGTTGGGAACTACTGGGGTAACGCATCAGGCACCTCAGACCTTTCTTCATCGAAAACGTACACATATTCTGTGTCAGGAATTATCACGTAACAATGCGCAACTTCACACTTGAATGACCGCGAATAGAACAGGATCTTCGCTGACAACTCGACATGGCTTACCACCAGAGCAAGACTTTGTTAGAGAAGATATTATGTTGCGTGCACTCTCAGCTAGGCCGAAAGTTGATCGACTTTGTGGGCAACGTAGAAAGCAACTCACAAATCTTATGGCATAACATTATTTTCAGTTTAAGCGTAATGAGCAAAATTTATAATGTGCTCTTTCTTCATGCAATGTTAGCTGTACTTTTGTATAGCCTACTCTTTGCAGATTCGTGAGATTGAAAAGGATTTTATTTCAAAACAGCTATATACTGCAAACAAGCTGAAAAGACCTAGTACCGTCTGTTTTTAGTGTCTGCTGTAGCTTTATTAAAATTGCTTTTGTTTTTTCAAAACTTGGGAAAGGTTGGTTTGCGTAAATTTTGCATGACGGTTCATATTCATGATACTTTTTAAAATTGACTGAACTGTTATGGCAAACTATTATTAATTTTGGCAATTTCTACTTACAGAAAAGCAAATTTTAAATTCGGAGTAATCAAAGATAACCATATTGTTTCGAATTTCGTTAGTGAAGTGAGAACGTGTCGTTGATAACTACTACCGCCATCCCTAACATCATCAATACATTCTTGAACAACACCAAGTGCTAAATGTTTGAGTTTGTCGCAAAGGATTCAAATAAATAATTTTAGTTCATTTGAACAAACTTTTTTGTCAGGTTACACTCATAGGTGTAGCCGGGGGGGCCGGAATTTTAGAATGCCCCCCCAAATTTTTAGAAAATATAGTCATTTTGTGCTTTGAGAGGCGGTTTTCCAAACAAAATAGTGTTATTCGCCTAAAATCAAACATTTAGCCCCCCCCAATTTTTAACCCCCCAAATTTTTTGGGCTGGCTACGCCACTGGTCACACTTTTGTTTTTATAATCAAATTGAAAGCTTAGGATACATTCACAGTCAATCATAGGCATCACTTGAGTGCACAAAGGAAGGTAACGTACTTAAATAACGAGGCAAATATGCTGCAAACAAGTGTTAAATCAGCTTTTGGTTTTGCAGAGCTTATGCAAACGTAAAGTGGTGCATAGCATGTAGTACATCTAATTGCAAGCATTACCTTTGTCCGACTTTGGTGGTGCAAAGAGAAAAAGCTATTTAATATAGTCATTAACGTCTGTAGGAATTACCCTCATGTTTGCTCAGTGACATGGAAGATATTATCCACAAGGAAACTGATAAAAAAACTCAATTGAACTTGAAAGAACACGCTTTAGAACAACAGCTGAAATCCTTGTGCGACGAAAATGGCAAAGAACGCAACGTCAAACAATCAGCCAAAATCATCCATGAATTGGGTCGAGTGTATCGGCAGCGAAGTCCTGAAAAGATATCCCTGATCAGGAGCGCGGTTTTACTCAACGCAGCTGTCGTGAGAGAGCCTGAAAACCGTGATGAGGTTGAAACAGATCTACGGGAGCTTTGTGTGCATGTGCTGGAACTCGCCAATGCTAGAAATAAAAAGCTGACCTGCTCTTGACTTCAAATTCGATTTATGAACATGTGCGAGAAATGAGAAAAGTTGTTGACAATACAATCAAAACATTTGACTACATAGAAGATGAGGTTTTTGGTGAAAAGTATTTGAAAGAGGTTGAGAATAAAACAAAGCAAGTTAAGCAACTTCAAGAATATGTTGCGAATACCTACTCCAGCATAATGAAAAAAATTATGGATTTTTGCATTGACGTAATCGGTATTCCGCCTTGTAAATACTCTTTGGCAGCAATGGGGTCTTTGGCAAGGAAAGAAATAACACCATATTCCGATTTTGAGAGCATAATTGTTTTAGAAGAAGGGGTTCAATTTAGCGACCAGTACGAAAACAGTTTGGAATATTTTAGATGGGTGGCTTTGCTGTTTCAGTTTATCCTGGTTGGATTTAAGGAAACAGTCATATACGACGCTGCTATTCCAAGTTTGCCTTGGTTTCACGACGATTTTACTCCAAGCGGGTTGTCTCCTGATGGTTTCTATCCACACGCTTCTCACAATCCCCTCGGAAGACAGGATCTAACAGAAAAGAAACCTTGGAAAACTGAGCTGATTAAGCCAGTCAGTGAAATGCTTAAATATCTAGAGGAAGAAGAAGATTTAAAAAACGGATATCATCTTGCCGATATTTTGACCACTTCCTCTTTTGTGTGTGGTTCGAAAGAAGTATATGAAGAGTTCAGTGCCGGTGTTCGAGAAAAGTCGAAACTCCAAGCTTCCGGGTTTAGCAAACAAACAGTGGATGACTTGACACGGTACGGCTTGTGGCGAAGCGTGCAGCCTTTGTTTTGGAACGACTCATTCAATGTGAAGCGAACGATCTACAGGTCGGTAGCAATGTTTGTTGCCGCGCTTGACCAACTATGCGAACACAAATCTGAGAGCCCGTTTGATGCAATCGATAACCTGGGCCACTTGTTGCCGAGGGAGTTTCGCTCTAAGCTCGCATACGCTGTGGCGATTGCCTGTGAAGTGAGGCTAAAAACATATATGTCCGTGCAACGTCGAGAAGACGAAAAGCGCAGTGGCGAGCACGTTGACAACCAGTATCGGTCAAGTCTGGTCGATATGTTGGGTCACAGAAGTGCAGTTGATTTTATGATAATAGTTTGTCATTTGCACGGTTATATTGCCAAACTGATTGATGAGTTTCACAGCAAAAATGAGTCTACTCCCAAAACAAGTTCTATAAGTTTGGGACCAAACACATGGAAAACTGGCTTTGAAGGCTGGGACTTTGTGTTTCCACGGAAACTATTCCTTTTTGAATACACAGAGCAAATCAACGCCGAGCTGTGCATGATGGACTTCAACCAAGAGACGTTGGAAAAACTTTACCCGGAAAAGAAAATCATGGAATACTATCATCTTCGCGCTACAGTAAACACTTATCTGGGACAATATGAGGAAGCTTTGTCTGATTATCACAAAACCTTTTCGTTTCAAAGTCCTGTTCCTGGTCACATAAAGTACTTCGCATGGCTGACGGCAAAACAAATTTGTTCAGCTGCGTTTCCTGACGATGAGAATTTGACGAAGAAAGCTGACATTTTAATGCCAAATAAAATGCTTAGCGTTTTCGGCGAAGATCTTCGGCAACTAGTTTTGCAAAGCAGGCAAGAGGCTCCAAAAGTTGTACTTTTAGCTGACTTCTACAAAAAAGAAAAGCTTGAGAAAAAATTTAAAACACTACGCGCCTTACTGGAGTCTTTGTTTGTCAAACTAGGATGTGCAGGAAAAGACTGGATGGAAAATGTTTTGACGAGCTTTTTTGATTGGAAAGAGAACACAGAGAAAGATGCGAGAGTTTCAGTCAACGCATTAGAAGTCTTGGACACATATACAAAAATATTTGCTAAAAATACTTCGAACCCTAATGGCACATCAAACGTGTCTGAAAACTCGGACAGTGCATTTGATGAGAAAGAACAACGTAATAAATATCAGGACAACGAGGACTTTATTAAACAATTTCGTGAGTTGGAAAAATCACTTGGTTGTGCCCCAGTCAATTTGGATAAGGCAAGTGACGAACAAGTTCAGAAAGTGAAGATGCTGGTGAGTGGTTTCTTGCACAGCATGCTTGGATTATCAAACATTTTTTCGCAAAAACAAACAAACTTCGAGACCATGAACAAAGATCTGGAAGAGCAGATGAAATGGCCTGGATTTCTGCAGTGGTTTCAGAGTATTGGTCCGCAAGTATCAACACCAACCGTCAGAGAACTTGTTGAAGACTGTAACAGAAAAAACGATAAGAACATCCGGGGCAACGACTGCGCTGAGATGGTAGCAGATGATTTAGATTAAGGTACTCTTTGATGAGTTTACTGAAATCCGGTACTGGCAAACTAAAGTAAAAAATGGTCCAAGCAAAACGTGAAAAAATGCACGAATAATTTTCACCAAGGATTGGGCTCTATTTGTATTGCCAAGGTTTATTTTTATTTTACTGACAGACGTAGCAAAACGAAAGCAGGAGCTGATCCATTATTACTAGCTGGTGGTAACCCAGTATAACAAAAGATTTGTTCTTCACTTGCGATATCACAAAAAGCAAAACGGTGCTGTTTGTCCAACTTGACTGATTGCGCAATATGAACGTATCGACGTAACTTTGATAAATGCACGACTTTTCAAAATTTTTTCGTTTTTCTAACCTTGTTTTGCGAAGTGCAAATCTTCGAAAGGTTATATGCGTTTTAGCCGTTGATTACTGCATTGTGAAATGGAAGGCTCGTTTTTTGCTGTACGACGATGTAAAATGACCAACTCGCTTTTTTGTTGTATAAAGCAGCATTTTCTCCGATAAAGAGTGAAAAAATATCACGTATCTGTCATTATTGTAACTGTCTTTAAGCAATATTTTCATAAAATCGAGGCTCACAGACTCACAGTGCTGCTTGCCACATTGCTGCGTTACCCGTTATTGTGGGGTCGGGTACCTTCTGGATCCGCCACTTTGTAGTTCAAGTAACTGCTACAATGTTGATTAACTTGTTATACAGTAGCAACTGGAACAATAGCTATATAGCTCTATGCACAAAAAAGGGTAAAGGGAATCAATGGGGTGACAAAATAAAAAACATGTTGTCGAGCCATATATGCAACACTTCAAACCTAGTTTCTGTCGCATGGCAGGTGCGCTCAAGGGTACGCTCAATAAACGTGGTTGCGGTACGGACAGCAGATAGTAACTGTTGGTGCAGTGTTGGTAGCGGACAAGTTTTCTTTCCGCAAGATCTCTGCTTTGCCAACCACATTTAAGTAATGTTCCACTAAAGCGGAGTTTACAGTTTTTTGCTGCCCTCACTTGGCTATACATTTGCGTACCAATGACATAAATCCGTATTTTGACCTTTCTTTCAAGTCATTGTTTACAACATCCGGAAAGCTTCAAGGTGGGTGGTAAATTTATTCATTCAACTGCAACCCTGCTTAAAAATCTGTAACGGGATCCCGAGACTTGGACTGGACCTAATTTTGTGGAACTCAGATTGATTCGTGAAGGTCTCAACTCAAGTCGCGGTCTCGTCTCGGTCTAGCAGGATGCAGGTGTTAGTCTCGAGCCACTAGTTATTGTCAGGGCTGGATTAAAGGGTAGGGGTCACGGGGCAATTTTCACTGGAGGGCCCCTATGATGTAACCCATGACGTCACCGTTTGCAAAAATTTTATGCTTTCGCTGCGTTCTCGTTTGTTGTTTCCGGTAGTTGAGAATGTGCTTACCTTATTTACTCGATTGTTAGCCCCCTTGATTGCAAGTTGCACGAAATGGTGTTAAAAATTAATGTAAGCTGCCCTCGATTGTAAACTGCACTTGAACATAGGTTACCTAAGCCTCTGAGATACATTGGCGACCTTCGCGTACTCGTGCGTTTCCCGTTTAATTAATTGGCAACCCTGGTACACAGGGTCATAATAAGGGGAAAAAGGGGGGCACAATTATCCCGGCACCGAATCATTGCGGGGTGCCAAATGACTGCGGAGGGCGCAGAAAAGTCCCAACAATGTCACAAATACTTTCTTCAATATACAGTGCATTTGCTTCCGAAAAGCCTCAGGTTCGAACATGCGGGCGCCAAACTTGCTTCTTGCCCCGGGCGCCATCCAGGCCCGCAGCCAGGTTTTGAGGTTTGGAGGGGCAAAATACATTTTAGGGGAGCACGAATTTCGCTTTTATTATATTTTTGAAACAAATTTTTCTGGGAACAAGAAAATTTGGGGGTGGAACAAAAGAAATTTTGGGAGGCACTGCCTCCGAATGCCCCCCCGTGGCTACGAGCCTGGCGCCATCT
>Ga0210059_1011722_pt1 | contig 13361 bp, 8 predicted proteins | sample Ectturendosymbi2_FD_188042 | JGI IMG/M metagenome (GOLD analysis project Ga0210059, IMG submission 188042) | Ecteinascidia turbinata endosymbiont from Florida, USA - Sample 2 (SPAdes) (version 2) | ecosystem: Host-associated > Tunicates > Ascidians > Unclassified | place: Key West, Florida...
TCCATTTTTTCCTCGTAAAAATGGGAGAGGGGTCTCAAGTGGATTGGCCTAGGGCATCGCATCAGCGAAATCCGGCCCTGCTCGCAAGGAACCGGATCCGAAGCCTGAACTCAGTTAAAAAACCGGGAAGGAACCGGATCCGAAGCCTGAACTCAGTTAAAAAACCGGGAAGGAACCGGATCCGAAGCCTGAGCTCAGTTAAAAAACCGGGAAGGAACCGGATCCGAATCCTGAACTCAGTTAAAAAACCGGGAAGGAACCGGATCCGAAGCTGTGGCTATTTATAAGGCAGTTCTGGGTTCCCCCCCCAGGTACTAACGCACGCAGGGCCGGGGCAACCCATCCCAGCCCCCCCCTTACATCCCGAAAGAAGTGTTTGCTTATGATGACGTCGTTCTCATCAACCTATTCAATGAACGAAGGACGACCATTTTGCAAATGTAAACGAACATTCTCTCTGCGCATCTTTTGCCGGTACGTCCTAGGCAAACTCCATTCCAGCACCCTTTCTCACAAAAAGACCCTTTTCCGGTATTATGTAAATGACGGTTCATCAAAACATGAACTTAACAAGCAACAGCCGTTACGGCATTCATGTGAAAAAAACGTAACACAGGTTTCGAAACTTCGCCTTCCTGGCCTTTTGTTTGGCAAACTGGTTGACAATGTTCTTCATATCAAGAGAGGAAGCCATCTATGACTCAATTGACATGGTGGCTAGACCTGCCAATCTCTCGCGACATGAGCTCAGGTGTGTCTTCATCAGTTTCTGCTGCGAAAAGCTCCTTTCCCCACGGGCTACAGAAACAGGGAGTCAGCAGAATTCCCGAGCATAATACTCAGTTTGGGAAACTTATCAGACCAGGGGTCTCAACCTCAAATTGCTCCGTGGGCCACATGAGGATTTGTAAGGTAACCTGCGGACCGCATTATGACGCTGACACAACAATAGCAGTACCTGAACTTACTAGAAACAGCTTTTTCATCTTATATCCTGCGAAAGGTGTCATTAATTACAGGTAAATCATTTCTAGCCGTCTTTCACGTTCGTATTAATCAGCTCTAGCTGTCTAAGGAATTTTTTTACTCGCTAGACGAGCACTTAAACACCGGTGAATCAACTAAATACGGTAAATGTTATTCATTTCACTCATTTTCATGCTCGCTTTTTGTCTATGGAGGGTCGCGGGGGCAACGTCCATAGGAGGACCTGAAATACCTCACAGTCAACAGCAATTTAAGATAGTTCTGCTGGCTCCATACCAAGACGAGACCAAGCAAGGTCGGAGGTGCAGTTGCTCCACCTAGGCTTTGGATGACCTCTGGGCTGCTTTCACGTGGATTTAGCCAGCAGGACTTGCCTCACCAGTCTTTCGTGGGCATTCTGGATACATGACCGAACTAACGTAGTTGTGATCTCTGAATTCGGAGAAGTGGTTCGACATTCAGGGCTCTGCGAATTTCACAGCTGCGCACTTTGTTGCGAAGTGTCACACCAGGGGAGTAACAAGGGGAACACAGTGTCCCATGCGCCGAATCACTGGGGGCGCCGAAAAGTCCCAACGATGTTGCAAGTTTCTTCTTCAATACAGTACATTTACTCCCAAAAGACCTTAGGTTCGAACATGGGGGCGCAAAATTTGTTTCTTGCCCCGGGCGCCATCTAACCTCGATAAGCCCGTGTCACACCGTGGACTCTTCGCAAAAATCCCATCTCTGGCGCTTGCACCTGAGTTAATATTCTTTCGGTCATTACCCAAGATTCATTACCACAGGGAAGGATCGGAACAAAGACTAATTTGAAAACTGACAGCTTTGTGGTGTTTGAAAGATCCTGTTTTGTGCCCACAGAGCGGTAAAGCTCACGCAGAACTGCGTTAGCTTTACCAATCCGTGTATCAATCTCCTCGCTCCACCTTCCGTCACTCGCAAATACCACTCCTATAGGTGCTTGAACTTCTCCACCTGCTGTAGTGTATGGCCACTCACTTGCAGGAAACACTGCCTTGGGTTTATAGAGAATCATAATACCTCGGAATTTTTAGTGTTGATTTTCATTCCGGCTCGGTCGCACGTAGCTGAAAACCGATCGAGTGCATGCTGAAGACTCTGTTGAGAAGATGCTGGCAGTACCAATTCGTCCGCAAGAAGCAAACGGTTGATCCTGCAACTCCCGACCATGACATCTTCTTCGACTCGGCTGTGACTGTCTATCCCAGTGTTTCCCAATCTTTTTATGACTACCGGCCCCTTTCCTGACAAACAAATTTCTATCGCCCCCCTACCATGCCCAGCACACATATCAACACAATTTTTTCGTATTGTATATGTGGTATGTTTGAAAATGATTAAAACAAGAATGAGCGCAAAGATGCATTTCATTATAAAACTTAATATAGTAAATTAACTCATTTAGCAGTTGGAAACTGTTAGAGTTCAAGATGTGGAAACTGCCAGAGTTCATGACGGGCTCGATTTCGTTTGCACAGAATTAAACTTGGACAAGAAGGTGGAGATTGCTGATTTGGCTTTAACGAGGTTAACATCATTCCCCTGCAATTGCAAATTAACTTCATTAAACTTCGTGAAGATATCTGTGGAGTGTGACAGCCAAGATACTGTATCTATGACACCCTTTGACAGCCACCTTCTGTGTGCAGCAACAGGCGTACGAACTCTCTTCATCATTATCCGACTGCACCGCATTGCCTAAACTTAACAGAACACTTCGAAACCCTTTGGTATCCTTTGATCGATCCATTAATACTCTGCCACATTTTTAGTAAATTTTGAGTTCGGAGCAGTGCGAGATTGAATTTAATCTGCAGATTTTAAAAGTGTTTGAACCTAACTGTGACACTTGCAGTCGTCCACTGGCTCTACCATCTCTCTCTCGCTGGATTTCCTTGGCCCTGCTCAAGCTAAAGTGCGTTCTGAAACACACTTCTGTTTTCCGGAATCTTTTCGATTCCCTTTAGATAACTTAGTCTTGTTGGCACCTAACACTATCTGTAAAACATATAAATTGCCTTTCTACGTTCGAATGGAACTCGTACAAGGTTATTATTATATTTGTGACCACTTCATCCAAAATTAGCTCACACTTTTGGTTACAGGCTGATTCTAAGTGCAAGCGTGCATTTTCACACCTGACCGGTGATAGTCACTGTAACAAAACGGGCATTATTAAGCAGCAGTTCACCCGTGTCAAGAAATACAGCTGACGAAAATTCCAATCAAAATCATTTCATTAGGCCTATACAGGAGGACAGTTTTCCTGTGCAGCCTACCTGCAGTGATGGAAATTGCATTTCATCAATTTATCTCCTAGCATTTCACCTCTGTTTTGTTTCCAAACCGCTACGTTTTTGTTTACAATTACATGCATATATGTTTGTTGATCATGCTGTTTTTTATGACATTTGGTCATTCAAAGTACGTAAGACAACAGAAATGTAATTATTAACTGGGTCTCCTATCACCCCACAACCGCCCATTTCTGCTTCACCGCCCCCTAGAATTTCTCACCGGCGCCAGTAGGGAGGTACCGCCCACTTTGGGAACCACTGGTCTGTCCAATTCATGTAGACCCCCCCTGCACAATATACGGCCGGCCCGCGAGAGATTTCTCAATTGTAGAAAATGTTGCAAAAACTCGACCTCGAATAAGTAATTGCTGTTCCAGAATTTATTCCATACTACGATGAAATCTCCACATCGAAATGAAATAGACATCTGCGGCCCGCGGCAAATTAATGTTGATATTTTGCCTTTCGAGCTTTCTGAATTGTGCAGGCCTGATGTAGTCAATGAAAAAGAGCTGTGACAGAACATACCCTTGGAGTCCAGCAGCAACGATGAACGGTCGTGATTTAACTCTCCTGGCATGGAAACAAACTTGTAACCAAGAATACAATGGCTTGACGGCAGTACCTGGCGCCTGTCAGGACCGTACTCACGCAACACTCCCCAAAGCTTTTCATGAGGAACCCGGTCGCATGCTTTCTTGAGGTCGACATACCATGTGAAGACGTCTCAAGCATACTCCCAAGATTTCTCAAAAATTTGCTGGAGAGTGAAATTATTTGTTCTGTAGTGCTACGGCCGGGACGAAAACCGCACTGGGTATCATTCAGGTTTGATTCAATTATTTCGCGGCATCTTTTTTCAATGCACTTGGCAAGGTAAATGTTAAATGCCTCCCTATTTGACTGACTCCTCCAAACGCCTGGCCTGGATCAACCATCGTGTTGCTAACACCGACCCAAATTACCTGAGCCGGCAGTTGTTGTAGCCGACAGTAAATAAAGCGGATGCTGCTGAAGTGCTCTTTGACATATCCCAGAGGGAAGGCAGCCGGCAGTTAAATAAAGTGATAAAAAGACGTTGCGCACACTTTAGGCTGACATATCAAAGAGGAAAGTAATCCGCTAAAAGTTATGGTTGACGTAACCTTGAGGAAAGGCGGCAGGCAGTTACAGGAAGTGCAAAATCACCCGAACCACAAACTGTCGGCTGACTTTCAGTTTCGAAGTTTTGGAAAGAGAGAGATTTATTGTTTCAGATGACTCAGCTAATAACCAGAAACAATGCAAAAAGCCACTACGTTATAAAGTAAGCAATTGTCAGTGGAAATTAGAATAAATGAAAACGCAATGGCAAAAGAACTGACCGATGTAGACAAAGATTGTCACGGTGTCACGATTGGCGAAAGTCCATAGAGGTCATCTAGGCTAGAGATGGCACGGGCGAGCGCTTTTGCAGCCCGGCCCACCCGGAGCTAACAAGATACCTCCCGGCCTGGCCTCTTTATCCTGAACAACAAATTATTTTTTGGCCCGACCCGCCCCATGGCCCGTAATTTAATTTAACCTCAAAAGCAAAGTAACAACACTAAAGTTTTCAGTTCATTGTCCTTTGGACACTAAAACCATGTAGTCTTAAGGCAGTGACAATAGGTCCGCCAGTGGATCTGTGCTTTGGAGAACTTATTCGTTTGCCGCCTGCAACGTGACACTTACGCACGACGAGTTTGCATTAGACTGCAATATACTTTGATTTGCTAGTAACATACCAAACCTTAAACCCTAACCTGAGGCTGAATCTAACCCCTAATCCTGAACCTAAGCCCCTGCGACAACGACATACTATAAATGAAAGTGTTTGTTGCTTTGGCAGGGTTACCAACTTGTCTTCCCCAAAAACACAGACCTTGTGCCACAAAAAAGTCAAAAAATGCCCGATAGTGGTCTTAAGACATATACACATAAAACATGCATTTGCATATAAACAAACAAAACACACAAGCCACTTTTTTTGCAGAGATTTGCAATCCTACAACTCGCCAGGCGATTGAGCTAGAGAGCTGTTGAAACCCTCTACGGATTCAGCAAGTCTTGTAGTCAAAATCGAAAAACAAATTTTTTGTTTTCGATGGGGGGTTTTCGGGGGGGAACGCCACAAGTGAATATGCAGCTCAGACAATGTTTTCCCAGAGCCAAGCCCTTTCCGACTGAAAAAAGCCAGATAAAATCTGGCCTTTTTCATTTCAAAACAAGCCAAGTACTTTGAAAAAAGCCAGAACTTCAGTCAAAATCTGGCTTCAAAAAAGCCAAATTGGCAATCCTGTACTTTGATTGATTCATAACATGGTTCACTCATTTGCGTGGAAACAAGTGAAACGGAATATGAGCAGAACGGTAAAATGGAGCAAACAGCATCAAAAAAATTGGTTGTTGGATTTTGAAACTTTGCAAAAATACAAATTTTCATCTAATTAGCGAGAAGACCTCAGCGGCCCGTAGCGGCACGGAATGAGGTCACAGCTAAAGAAAATTTTTGGCGGACTGTTTCAAAACCTTAGCGAACGGCCCGAAGACTGAACTGTTAGCGGCCCGTGCCATCTCTATAGGCATCCAACCCCGTTTGAAACGTATTGACAAGTGATAGAAAAAACAGTTGAAAATACAATACGCACAGTTAGGAAACAAACAAACGAACAAAAACTGAACAAGGTGAGGAAAAAATACAAATGTGAAGAACATGCCCATATACATAAGGGAGTGGATCTAGTTTTATAGAGGAAATTCGATGAGGTCAAAAATATTTTAAACACAGTAAAACTTAAAAATTTGCTGAAGTAAAGAAAAGTTACGGAGTGTAGTTCTACACGTAAAAATGGGATGTGCACAAGTAAGAATAACCAACAAAAAATGTATAGAAAAACAAAAACTTAGATTTATCAAATTACTAAATCCAGGAGAGGCAGCATTATGTTCCTCATGGAGTGGGCATTTACGTGAACACATAATTATTTATCTTGTTAATGTAATAGGTGTTTCTTAAATTGCCTTTTACAGGTAAAGGTAGAAGAATACGTTTGGAGTCTGTCTGGTATTAAAGAACACACATTTGGATCAACAAACTTAAGACAACATTTCCCTGAAGATGAGTTAACTCTAGGTAAAAATAGATTGTTAGAAATGAGTAGTCTTGCCGAGTATGAGAATCAATGGAGCTCATTAGAACAAAATAGTCATCAAAATGTTTTGGAAGCAGTTTGTTGTAAGAGGAGTGCGTGAATTTATCTACGGAGAATGTATCAAGTTTAGGAAGGTATAAGATTTTGTAGTGCTGTAAACATTCTTTCAAGGAAGTATGGTTAATTGGTCTTATTAGTTTTACAGCTATAGTTTAGTCAGAGGCTGAAGTGCATTTGTTGCATTTGAAGCACGTCCCCAATTGAGGATTGAGTAAGATAGGGATGAACTAATGAGTTGTAGACAGCTTTCAGTACAGATTGTGTTGTGTAATGTTCAAGTTGGTATAAACCTCCACAAGCTCTTGATAGTTGAGTCTTCACCTTTTTACATGAGGTTTCCAGCTCAATTTTTTGTCAAGAACACTCGATTGTTTTAGGTTATCTTTGAACCTTATTTTAATTTTTCCACATGCTCTACTGTCAAATTATGGCTCGAATGAAGGGTCATTGTTCTAAAAACGCATTTTTGTCAAAAGGTTTTACACTTTCTTGTAGCAGACTGTTAAATTTTGGTGAAGTTCATTCAAATGCGCGATAATCATTTTATAATCTAGAAATTCCAGTGGAACGGATTTTTTATGAAACGGAACTTTTAGGTGTTATAGTAAAAATTGTATAGGAACGGTAATTTCTACAGGAACAAATTTTTACGTTTCAGTTTAAATTTCCATAGGAACGGAACTAAAAAATATCTTTGGAAATCGGGGCGTTTTGAAGCTAATATCAATCCAGTACCTGTTTCATGTTAGTAGTGAAAATGGCAGGTCTCCTTGCTGATCCTGTGTGAATTGTGCTTTTATTGCGCTTATTGCAACAGCTTCTCTGCCACTCTGAACTACTTTTTAAACTGCCTGTTTCTCTGAGCGTTATGCTGCACGCTCTTCAGCTGCTGGCCGTTTTTTCCTCTGGTTTGCGTTAATCGACACTGTTGACAGGTCCATTTCATTGCGCAGCGGAGCGCTGGTCTTGCGTCTGTTGCAGAAGATTTTTTACGTAAATGATTTAACTCTAGCTTCAAGCATACCCATACCGATGATTTTTTAATGATTACGCCAAGTTCAGGCAACATGTTAAAAAAGGCGTTCGTCTGTTGAGGTTGCAGATCCTCAGCATGGTGATCATGAAAAAAAGATACTAATTGTTCAAGACTTGACCTCGAACCATAATATCTTTGTCCCAAAGTTTCATTGCATGATTTTGTTCTGAACATGTTCAGCTTACTTCTGAAAGACAAAACATTACCTTCGAGTATGAAATAGGTCTTTTAAAACTTTCAGAGCAACCTGGACACATCTGATTTGCGAGGTTGTGGTTAACTTCAATCAATCATCATCTCGGTCCTTCTTTATTGTAATATTGTACCTTCTGACTGAACTAAAAGAGGCATACTCAATATTTCAACAGGGAGGCCGTTCACATATGACGTCACGCTTGGAGGGGGTGACTTTTGTGACTCTTTGGTACGAAAGCGGCTGAGGATGAGTGAATTGTGACGAAGCAAACTGCTGTCTCAGGCAAATGAAAGTTTTGCACCTGTTGAGAAAAACAGGTCGAATGGCGGTTCATCAGCAATCAGCGATATCTATAACTGCAGAAACCCCCACTGGTTCAACCATAGGCGTAGCCAGGGGGGGACAAAGGGGCAATAGCCATCTCAAATTTTCAGAAAATATAGTCATTTTGTGCTTTGCGAAGCATTTTTCCGAGCAAAATAGTGTTATTCGCCTAAATTCAAACATTTTGGCCCCCCGAAATTTTTGGGCTGGCTACGCCACTGCGTTCAACCCAACGGTGACCTTCGGCGTGTTCCACGTCAGAACGACTTCGCACGGCGGCGCACACTTTCGTGGCTGTTCCATCTCAGCTCTACACTGACCCGCAGAACGGCGCGAGCCAGGCATGCGCTGCACTCGTGCGGCAGGATCGGCGAGAAGTGTGGAACTACGACAGATTAAGTGGCGTAGGTCATTCGAGGAATCTGCCAGCATTTATAACTCTGCGAGGATTCAGACTGCGCTTATCAAAATCCAAGTTTCGAAGTACCACAGAGGCAAAGCGAGAACAGTCGATTCTGCTCGCAAAGCATTTTATTACAGGAAATCGATTTCGCGAATATGCGTGCTTGACGCGAAATCGATTTTCTGTAGTAAAATGTTTTGCGAGCAGATCTGACTGTTCTGCCTCCGAGGTGCTTCGAAACTTGGATACAACAGAGTAGTAGACAAAGAAAGGCGAGACCGTGGCGAGCTGCTCTGCGATGGAAATCAGCCTTCATTTACTTGCAAAGCAAAAAGGATGTAAAAGATAGGCAGCAAGCGTTACTGTTGCAGACTGTAGTGCTGGTACGTAAGGCGACGATTAAAGAGCAGGTTTTTTTTGTTTAGCAATTTTTAATTATATGGAAAACAAAAACAGTCGTTCCAGTCACTCTTCAAGTTATATGTTATGGCATATCCTTCGAAAACTAAGCAAGTCTGTCAGATTGAGTTTACACAAATAAGAAATGACACCAAAAAAGCTGACAATTTTCAAAACATCGTTGCATGTTTCAAGAGCCAACTTAAAATTACTGCTATGAAAAATAAGGGCAGATTATTCGAGGTTTGGTCAAAACAAACATATCCTGCACCAAAAGAAACGACCAAATCATCTCAACTCGGTTCACTGAAAGATAAACCTTTAAACAGGCGACAATTTTGGACCAAGTAACTTCAACATTTTTTAACAACATTTAATGAAATTGTACTTCCTTGTGATTGAGTGTACAAATAAAAGTTTTTAGTGTCGTAAAGAACACATAGCAGCTTCGTGTTTCAGTTTGCCGGAGTTGATGAGTAACTGACTCACTTCAAAATTTTGCAAAAGAAGGCATTTCGTTTATGTGGTTTATTAGCTGCACATTGAGGGAAACGAGCATACTGCAGGGCACGTCCGTCATGTTAGTAGCCTACAGTCCGTGCCAGGCAAGTACCAAAAAAGCTTTTGTTTTTAATTTAGACTACAGTGTTCAGATGAAAATATTTGGCCATACCGTTTGTTGCATATATGTTAACTTCAACAGATAATGTTGTGAGACTCACGGCACAGTCATAAAGTATAAATAATACAATACATGCGAAATCAGTGGTTTTCAACCTGGGGGTCGCGACCCCGTGGGGCCGTTTGCCTTTTTTCTGGGGGTCGCGAGTGCTTCTCATAAAAATATTCATAGTTTCTTCTATATTTTACATTTCGTATTTGGAACCACTTTTTGTTGCAGCCAAACTAATAGGATCAGCTACCTGGCAAAAATGATAGCCAACTTTTTCATTCAAAATTTTACGTGTGTTTTAAGTGTGACTATGACCATTTTGTGACCATGACAATACTGTAACGCTTGGCAACGCACGAATAAATTTGTGATGTAAGAGTGTGCTGTGTTTATGTATTTGATATCTGAATGCGGTAGCTAACTTGGGAGTTCTAGTTTTTAATGAGTTGCCCTGTGGAGTGATTTGCAGGCACAGGTCTCTCTCGCTGATACTGCCATGCGCATGAATCTAATAAATCAGTCTTTGTTCAGCATAGTGATATTGTAAGTCACTTTATGGTCATTGTGATTTTCTTTTGTGCAAACACAACTGTATTACATATGCCTGACTGGAAATTTTCGGTAGGAGGTCGTTAGGTTAAATTGGGTTGCAAAATGGGTCGCTGCCTAAACAAGGTTGAAAATCACTGTGCTATATATATTAAAATCTGTATTCAAAGAAGGAAGCAGCTTTAGGCCTACACCTCGACTAGGTGTGAGGTTTATTGCTGACAGCAACAGCTGGAATGTGAATGGAAGACGTCAGAACTGTCAGGCAGATGCTCAGAGCACTGAGGCAGCGGGCGTCTGACAATGTTCTTGCACAACCAAGCGCACCTTTTTCGGTTGGGTTATTCAGAACCAAATTTCAGGCATTGGCATCGGAAGGGGGGGCCGCTTCGCCCTCCCTGGAATTTGAATTCTTCAGCAAAAAAGGGTGGTTTTCTTAGTTTCGAGAGGTAAAAAACGAATTTCACTAATTTTGACCCCCGTACAAAAATTTTGGAAAAAGCCCCAAGTGGCACTCCCCTGGAAAAAATTCTTCCGCCACCCAGTATTTCAAGTAGGCCACCAAATGCTCTATTTTGACGTCTATGGCAACATGGTAGAGGAAAGTAGAATGTGTCAACAGCAACAGAAAATTTTTAAGGGGAAAGTGTGTCGCATGAAAGTCTTTCGCCTTCGCGCAAATCTGGGAAACCTCGGGAAAAATATACTTTGCACCCTCCAAAAATTGCCTGCTCCTGCACTTATGGCCTTGAATTAACTTTTTAGGCAAGGACTACTTACAAACATGCAGAGGAGAGCGCAATTTATAATCAGAATTTTACTAAAATGAAAGTATTATAGTCTCCGGCTGCGCATTTTCTTTGACCTTGCTCTAGATTTTTTTATCATTTCTCCTGTAAGCTTTTGCATGCAAGTTGCTGGACTGCAGATGCGCGTCACTGCCGCGAAATCGATGTCCTTTAAGCCGATTGAAGCAACTGCTTCCAATCGGGCTCCGTGCTGTGCCTACTAACCGACGCAAACTTACGCTTTCTATCGAAGCTGCTTGCGTTGAACGGCGCTGGGTTCCACAGTATTTTTAAGCGTGCCAACGAAAATCAAAGTGAACTGCGCGAATTTCTAACGCTCTCAATCTACATGATTTGTTTTTTCGTAACAATGATCATTGCTTACAGTAATGTGTAGCCTAGTTTGTTCAACAGCACCTAGTTAAGGCTGAAAGAGCTTAGGTTTAGAAGCTGTTTTCTGTTTCATGAAGGAAAGCGTTTCGTATTTGGCAGGTGAAGTTTCAACAGTTGCTGCAAAATACGCTTCGATAGTTGTTGCTGTTTCAATACTTACTGCTACTTGTCTTCTTAAAGTTAGGTTTGAGTTCGTAAATGCAAATGCATGCTGCTTAGTCAGTTTTTAATAGCTTTATTAAACTTCCCTCTCGTACAGATATGATGAGTTATCGTGAGACTGGCGAAAACGTTTGAAATAAACCTAATTTCAATTATGAATGACTTCCGGTGTGCAAAAATCAACGGTTCCTTAAAAAAAAGAAAATTTATTCAACGAATACTAACAGTTAAGCAATTTGCAAAGTAACAGAAGTGACAGCTTGGTTCAAGTGAAGTAAGCCTCGTGATGTTCTTGTGGTGAAAGTTGGATCATGTAGTACTACCGAAACAAAGATCAATCTCACACAGATTGGCGTCGTAATTTTCTGAGATACAGCCTAACAATTTGAAAGTTGCAAAAAGTCTGAAACTGTGTAAATGTGGAATGGAAGTTTTGGAGACTACTCCAATACTTGCCGGTTTTGAAAAATTAAAAAGTAGGTTTAAAGTTATTAGGAGAACTACCATCAGTTTATATTATTTCAGTTTATATATAGCACAGCACTCAGTACCTCTTATTTGTGCAAGGAGGTAAACCTGTATTGTGTACCTATACTGTAGAGGTACTGAGTGCTGTGCTAGTGCGTATCCAGAGCTGAAAAGTTTGCAGTAGTGGAGCAAAACATTTCATTTGTCCAGAGCAGGAATATTTGTCATGGACGACCTAGCGCTTCACCATTTGGCAGTAGGCCTACTCTTTTGGAGTTAAACTTAGATAACCGGGTTCAATCACTCCCGTTTCTGGGGAAAACTTCTATTGTGATTGCAAGTGGCCCTAATTTGGCTAACTAACCCCTGACATTCCGATACATGACACCTGGCCGAGCAGCAGGATCGTTTGTCGAGCTTCCTTCCTTGTCACACGCAACACTTTGGAAATGATTCATATCACTCCTCGTACGACGTACATAAACTTCCACTTTGAATATCTGGCGTAACATCACCAGGCTGGTTGGCTGCATCGTTGCCATTTTAACGGTGGTGTGGCTTTTTTAGAGCTTTTTCTTCATTTTCTGAGGTGGTTCTATTAAAATGCTTATCCAACGCACCTCTTTCTGCTTCGATATTTTGCCTTAGTTTTAGGCCTCTTTTGACAGCTACTCAATATTTTCGGCCTGTTGGTCTTGGTCTTTGACTCATGATATTTTGCTCAGTGGATAAACCTTTATGCGGCCGTTCAGTTTCAACAACTTCCGCAGTACAAAACTTCCAAGTTCGTGACCTATTGAAGCACTGCTTCATCAATGAGTTAACATTTTTGATCAACTGGTACGGTAACAACACTAATTGCTGATTTTTCGGCGACTAATTAATGTTCTCAACCTTAGTCTCTGGACTGGGGCATTGTAATCAGCCTATTTATCTGACCCTAGTGGCCATCGAAGAAGTTTCGTAAAGTCGGAGTGGGCCACAGTCCGCAGCAGTTTAAGTAATTTGTAAATCTGTACATGACCTTAAAACCAGTTATTTGCATCACAGTCAGATTCTCACAGCCGCGGTCTTAAACTCGTTTAAACCAGATGCTGACTAACATTGTTGCAACCTCTCCGGTGGTGTTGCGTTAAATGTGTGATTCATCACGCAACAGTACTGTAATGGTCATAATCACACTAAAAACTTTGTAATGGTCATAATCACACTTAAAACAATTATGAATAAAAAAGTAGGCTATCATTTTTGCCAGGTGATCTTAATAATTTGATTACGTCAAATAGTGCTTCCATATAAAAAACAGAAAATATAGAATTATGAAGATTTTCATGAGAAGCTATAGCGACCCCAGAAAAAAGGCAAACGCCCCCTACGGGGTCGTGACCCCAGGTCGAAAACCACTGCGCTAGAATGTAGCGGTATTAGG
>Ga0210059_1011723_pt1 | contig 13360 bp, 8 predicted proteins | sample Ectturendosymbi2_FD_188042 | JGI IMG/M metagenome (GOLD analysis project Ga0210059, IMG submission 188042) | Ecteinascidia turbinata endosymbiont from Florida, USA - Sample 2 (SPAdes) (version 2) | ecosystem: Host-associated > Tunicates > Ascidians > Unclassified | place: Key West, Florida...
TATACGGTAAATTGAAGTAAAATGCGTTGCAGGCAAGGAAAGCCACCAGAAGAAAACGGTTGAAATTTGTCACGTTAAACATGTACTGTGTTTATACATTCAAAAATTGGTATAACATATTCGTTAAAAATCAGAAAAAAAATTTAGAAAAACACGATAGTTTCAGCAGGGATATTTTCTAAGTTGAATACGCGTAATCTAAAATCTTTACTCCACAAAGCAATTGAAATTTTTTTAAGCCTATGACAAATAAAACTATGAAACTTTAGTACAATTAAATATTGAGCAATTGTGACACACCTTTTAAGTGAAGATGAAACGACTGTTGAATAAAGACTTCATCAAAAACTTGCCTAAGCGTTTACGACTGCGACATATATAGATAGCTGAGAAAGATTTTGAAAAACAAATCTTTTTTAAAGAACTCAGCAAGTTTCACAGGCGCTTTTGTTTCCACGACAGTTTCAAAGGAAAACTAGGTTGAGTGGATTCGACGGTGACGCAAAATGAAAATCAACATGAGCTAACTGAAGATTTTGCTCAAGAAGTGCGATGTAACTTTGAACGCATGTAAGAGAAAACAATTGTGCGAGATGTTCGCACCTGAACGCATTTCGACTGATGCTATCCAACAGTGCTTTATTCGCTTTTGTATTAATTTATCGCACCTGATAACAAGGATTACCGCTCCTCTAGTCTTATAGCTTTGTGACCTATTGATTCGTCGTTCTTTACACAAACGTGCAAGAATTACACTTGCTCTTTCCTATTTAAGCAATGATGGTTTTTCGATCACATTCATTCTAACCGATGCAAGCAATGTCTTCCTTGCCTTTTGGTATTGCTTGATAAGATACTTTCAGCGAGAAAATTATCAGGGGTTTAGTTCAGTTACATTGTGTTTTGTGTTCTTATTTTCAAATCATGAGATGTGTAAAACAGCTAAATAACCAGCAAGTTAGTTTATCTTTACGGTGAGCATCTGGAGAATGAGTTTTCTATAAACAAATGCAAGCCAGTTGTTTGTTTATCAAACCTCGTTCTTCAAAATGTCTGAAAATATTATCAGTTAAAATCAAGCTTGAATTTTTTTCTAGAGCTTGAAAGGATTGTGCTTTATTAGGTGTATCTAGTGTCGAAAGCTTAAGGAGTGCAATCGATCTTTACCAGCAAGAAATATGTCTCAAGCAGATGCCAACAACTGCGATCAGATTTTTGAACAAGAAGTTTCCCAGTTCTTTGAATGGCCTGCATCACTACGAACGTCAACGCCAGAAAAATATAAATCAGGTTGTGTTTCGTTTCATATTTAATATGCCAAGTTTTCGTTGCAATAAAATTGTGAGAAATTTGTATTTATTTTTAACAAAAGTTGCAGTATAAAGTTGCATTTATGCACAAGCATGTTAAACAACAGTGATTTACTCAAGCAATTTATTTACATGTGATGCTAAATATTTCCAAACATTATCTGGGGAGAAATGGCGATGTTTTGCCAATAGTGTGCGTAGCATGCTAAAACTTCGACGCTCCACACTGCATGAATTGCTGAGCAATTTAACAATTTGACATACAGTTCTGGACTGACATTTGGCCGGGTCATTTCCACAATTGCTTTTAGGTCACTATTCAGTTCAAATCGGGCATCAAAGAGAACAGAACTATACTGAAAAAGTTAAAGCTTGTTTTTCAAATCAAACTTTTATATTTTGCGCACAACTCGATAAAAATTGCAGTAAAAGGTTGCAATACGAAATTCCTGGAACCAGCTTAAAACATCATACCACATAAATTCTGAGTATTTAGGAAGCTGTCGGAAGCTGTAAAAAAAGTTCAAAACTTGCAAAATTTTGCCCTAATGATTAACAAAACGTGGTGCAGTTTCTTTCTTTCTGTAGGCGTTAGAATGTTATTAAAATTATTTGTGAAAACGTTTTCTATTTATTTCGTTTCACACTTGCAAACGTTAATTTGCTTGTACGTCCCTTTGAGCAGACTTAGAGAAAACAACAACTACAGCAAACATGTTATTTTCTCCGCTTGACTATCAGCAACCTATGGATGAATATCCAAATGGAGATTGGAGGCCGTACTCGTTGTTTCCAGTGTAAGTAGCTTATACTGTATTGAGTAGGTAAAACTTTCCACAGTTTAGGCAATCACTATAAATTCAAGTCAAAGCTAGCATCAAGTTATCCTAGCACAATATTCAAGGTACGACAGCTTTTAAGCACGTTTTAATAGATTATTTTGTAATATCTTGCAAAATTCTAGACCATCTTTCTTATTAAACCTCCTATTATGATGCAATCTATAGGGATTTTCATGTGGTTTTGTTCCGTTAAAGATCTATTTTGAACTTTGTCGTAGATAGTTTACGCTGAAGTTTTCGAAGTGCAGGAGGATTTGTTATGTTGGCCTCTTCGCAGACTAATCGTAAAACTAAGTTTGAAGCTCAAGTCCAAGAGATTTTGTGTAACATACTTTGTTTCAATGAATTAAAAAAAAATTTTTTGATTAGATTCAATTTATTAACAGGTACACGGACCACCAAAAACATTCTTTGTTTATGTTTACGGAAGAAAGCACGAAAAGATATCCAAACGATGATGAATATGATAAAGAATTTATCCTGTCTCATGCAGCGACCGAACAATGTAAGATAATTAGACTTTGTGAAGTAAAATAATCGACAAATTACCGCGATGAGAATTCCGCTGAAAAAGATGTTTTTAGTTTAACGCAACCCTAAATAAAGATTAATTTCATTTTCATAAACTACGTACATGAGACATAGTAACATGCCTTCGATGAAAGAAATGTTTACGATAAAATTGCCTTTCTATTTGTGGTATGGTATGTTGCATATGCTGTTCACATAACGTCACTACCTTAAACTTCAGTAACTGTGGATATTTAAAAGGATATTGTATGAATTGAGAAAGAGGTAAGGTAGTGCACTAATATAACCGACATATCTTCAAATAGCTGCAAAGATGCTTTTATGATTTTTAGGATTGTTTGTCACGGGCTTGAATTTTCTTTGCGCTTTCACCTCAACAATGAGATTGCGAGATAGTTATCTTTCTTCATGCTTTTTTCATGCTTGTAATATTCTCTCATGCTTGTAAAATAAGATTTATTTTATTGTGTTAAAGTTCTGCAAACATTCTCCTGTTTCCATCACATGCAACGGTTTGTGTCCTTGGAGTATCAGTCTCGCCAAGCATATGTATTTAGAAAACAATGTCACGAGCATCAAGTCACAATCTGAGTGTTTGATCGTCTTTTTGTCGGTTGAAGACGCAACTATAAAAAGCAGTAACCTGTGCAAAACCAGCTTGATCGCGTAATACCGAAAATTGTCGAGCTTCACCTTCAAAACGTCTTTTCCAGATTATGGAAGATCAGCGTCCAAAGGAATCTTGAATACAACTCCTTTGAAGCACAAATCTGAGGAAGATGGTATACAAGTATTGGAAAATCCTTCAACCTACCAACACCTCACTGAAATGGTGCTTCGTTTATCGTTGTCGACAATTGCATTTGGTCTAATGTAAGTTTTTTCTTGAGGCAGTGAACTTTTTCCTCATGAGTATTAATTTGCACCTTCCAATGTGCACACCACACAGTTTACCGTTGCCGTCATATTTGATTTTTTAATCAGCTAAACTTCAATATCGTCAAAACAAGAAGCATAACAAATTGCTATTTGCTATTGTTTCAATGACGCACTCACTTTCAATGACGCACTCACTTGTCTTCCCTTTTTTAGTTTTAAATGTTCTGGTGTGTTGTTTTACAGGCTACACCATTTTATTGTAAGTGGCCTGCGAGTTGTCGCGTTTTTGTAAAATGGCCCGTAGGTGAGAAGTAGCTGGACCACGATGTCTTAGTATATGAAGATAACTATTTCAATTGCGAAATTTCATGGTAAAGATATTTGTTTTTGCGTTGTGTCGTGAAACCAACAATTTTTGTACACCGTTGTCACGGACTTAATTAAAAAACAGTTCTCAAATTAAGGTGAAAATCTCTTACAGAGGTTAATTTTGCAGGTTTCTCACTACGTTAAAATATTTTACAGGCAGCAATCTAACAACCCAGCACGTCCTGCTGCACCATGGTCACCAAATCCAAGTTATTCTGCCACGTCGTGGTCACCAAATCCAAGTTATTCTGCCACGTCGTGGTTACCAAAGCCAAGTTTTTCTGCCACGTCATCGTCACCCAATCTGAGTTCTTCTGCAACGTCATGGTCATCAAAGTCAAGTTCTTCTGCAAAGTCATGGTCACCAAATCCTTATGCAAAGCCATGGTCACCAAATCCAAATTCTTCTGCTAAGTCATGGCCACCAAATCCAAGTTCGTCTACCACACCATTATTACCAAATTCAAGTTCTTCTGCAGAGTCGTGGTCACCAAAGTCAAGTTCTTCTGCAACGTCATGGTCATCAAAGTCAAGTTCTTCTGCAAAGTCATGGTCACCAAATCCTCATGCAAAGCCATGGTCAGCAAATCCAAATTCTTCTGCTAGGTCATGGTCACCAAATCTAAGTTCGTCTACCACACCGTTATTACCAAATTCAAGTTCTTCTGCAGAGTCATGGTCAACAAACCCAAGTTCTTCTGCGTCGTCAGACGATCTTCAGTATTTTCTCATCAATCCTGAACTGGATGATATGCAAGCTCTAAGTTTTGTTGTTTCTGACCCACAACAAACGTCTTTTTAGACTCTAGTTTTGCTTTTACCGATGGAACTCGTAAACTATTCGCTGTATATACAAAACAGTTATTAGCAAACAATGCTTTCCACAATTGTATTTTAATTTTACATTTAACAAAGCTTGAGCCACAATGGGAATGTTTCTCATTAGTTTTTATCAACAAAATAGCTGCCTGCGCAATACATTGCATGCGTCCTAATAAAGCGTCTGCTCATTTTTACTGCAACGTGGGTTGCCTGCATTGCACACTTTGCAGAGATTGTTGCGTTTGTATATATAACAACATGCGTGTAAGAAACAACGAGTGCCTTCACTTTTTTTCCGATATTACCCAGTTGTTTCTTTCACAACCTTACTCTTGGAAATACACTAAAAAAAACATTTAAAATGTATTGATTTTGTAAATCAGGTTTAGAATGGGAAAACAGGAACAGCGTACAGATAAGTCATACAAAGGTGAACATTTTTGCAAGGGTGAAGTCGCCAATGATTTTCAACAAAACCAATAAAACACCACCTAAAACAAGTTACGTAACACCTGCGGTCTGACATGACAGTTTTAGCCTCCAGACCGACATTTGCTACGGTTTTTCTGCTCTCCGACCCGGAACCTGGCAAAAGCGAAAAGTAATAAAGAAAATGCCCATAGCTATACACACCCTGTACGATTTCATGCAAACCGCACAGCGATTCTAACGTAAAATGACTAATTCTTGTAAGTTCTGCAGATTTTGCAAATCTGAAAAATCGCTTTGTGAAATAAGCACGTATGATCCAGAAACTAACGAGCACTTATGATCTAATAAAATCAAGCGAAGGTTATCAAACTTTTGTTTTGTGGGGAAAACTAGATGAATTTTTGATTAATTTAAGATATTTTATCAGATAAGGTGCACTACAATGGTAATAAATCGAACTGTAATTTTGTCAGGCGTTAGTATCATCTGTGCATTCATTAACATTCCTTTGTTGTGAGCATAAAAATTTATGATGATTACCTGGCAACATTAAATGTCAGCACATATCTGTTGGCGAATTCAAAAGCTTTGAAAAGTGTATCCATGTCTTCCAGGTTGGTAGAAGTCCAAATAGAATAAAAGAAGCATGTGGTTGTCAAAGTTACATTGAACATGAAGTCAAACAAGAAGTCCAATATAGAAGCACTGTTTGAGTTAAAACACTTCACCCAGATCACAAAAAACAATTATAGCATCAAAACCCTTAGTATTTTACCATAGCACCAACAACGTACTAAATATTATTCCACGGTGCCTTTAGTACTTTCAAATATGTGATTCCTCCAAACACCAGATAAGTTTAGGAAATTTTCTGAAATGTCTAAAGAGAGGGAGATATAAATAAAACCTTCCAGAATGATGACAGACACCTTACCTCGCGAGGCGGGCAGTGTGGCAAATGTCCAACTGGTGGTTTTGTAGAGTCTGTGGGCAGTGTTCCTTCTAAGGTGTGCAATTGCGCAGTACAACCTGACAATTTGCGCAGTGCTATCTCATTCTAGCGCACTTCCAACATTCTAAATTTAATACGTTGCATATGAATATCATAGCCCTTTTAACGTTGTGAACGCTTCACTGTTTGTGTGTCTACATGGTTGCGCAGTTGCATGCGCTCCGTGCGCAACAAAACAAACACTTGCTCAGTCTAGAATTTTCTTAGAGGGAACACTGTGGGATAAAATCTTGCTACATGCAGTCCAATTGCAAAAGACTGATGCATAATTACTAGTGGCTTATTTATGCAAAATGGCGCCCATGGGAAAGTTTTAACGTGCGCCCTTGTGAATATATCAAATATTTAATATGTTACGAAAGATAAACAATGAAGAAAATAAATGTTTTGAACAGAAAATATGTGTTTAGTTTTGCTTTGAACTTTTCAGCAAATAATATATACATTATCCATAAGGACCATAGCATGCTTTTATACACATTTATTATACCAAATTGTAAATCTTACGAAAAAATCAGCAAACCACCATTTCTTTCAAAACGAAACAAATTCAATTTTAATGGTACAATAAGCTATTTACTGCCAGTCATGTATTACTTGTGTTCGAAAAAACAATTCCATCGAAACATCAATATACCCAGTTTTTTCTTGTTTTTCTTTGAATTTTTTGTGTTAGTAGTGATACCACAACATTCTGGTTACAGTAAAACTTTTCGTGCCTTTATCGAAGCAAATTCGTCTAGGATTTCATCAACGTCTGTTTTCTCTGTTTCGTGCCTTTCTATACTCACCAAAGCCAGATCACTCAATCTGTTCTGACCCATTAAGGCTCGGAGGGTATGAAAGAATCAGTTTACTTTACTGAAAGATCGTTCGGAGCTTGTAATAGATTCTGCCATAATCGGCATTATTTGCAAAGCAATTCTGAGGTTTGGAAAGACGCTTTCATCAGCATATTCATCTATGTCAGGCGGCCTTCAGGACGCAATAAATTGAAATTGCACGACTTGATACGACATTGTGCGATCTAGATTTTGGAATATCCTCGTATAATTGCTTTCCATCTACATCAGAACTATACACAGCTCCTAAATTATCACAAATCTATTTAGTTTTTCGCAGTCAGGACCGTAACAAAGGCCTCGGACAATGGAGATCCATCAGAAAGCTAAATTTGGACAGAAAAAGCTAGTTCTAAACAAGACTAACAAATCTCTTCTTTCATGTGTTAAAATGTTTGCTCAACTGGTACGGTAACAATCCTAACTTATGATGTTTCGAGGAATAACTATTTAACTAAGGTTATATTGCTTAGTCTCTGGACTAAGCAGTTCAAGTAATTTGTAAATCTATGAGAGCTTAACAGCAGTTATTTGCATAACAGTCAGATTCACAAACTCACGGACTTAAACTCGTCTCAACCAGATTCCGACTAATATTATTTTGCGTGAAACACAGCAGCACAGACCAATTTAACCTATCTTATAGCGCAGTGCTACCACAGACTCATTTGCAAAAACCACTATATACATAAAAAATTCACTTTATCTATAAAAATAACTGACCGTCGTGTTGTACCACAGAACCATATTGTCTTATTGTTTGATAGTGCTGGCGCAAAACGCCCTACTCAATGTATCAGATAAGGGCGCTGTGTTGATGCAGTTTTGCAGTAAATGGTTGTATGGGGCGCAAAACAGAGGTTCAAGAAACTGTAAATCACGAATTTTAATTTTTGCCTATCAATTTTTGCGCCCCCGGCAAAGTGGCACCCATGTAACTAGACATGTCCAGTAGCGGACACAGGCTAATTTGGTGGGGAGGGATGCGATATTGATTTGCAATGAACTCAATGCTTCACAGGACCGTATTGGTTAAAATCAATCACTTTCGCAGACGTACATTTACGAGAAAACAAGTTTAAACTTGGTTTAGAAGAAACTTGAGTGATAAAACTGGTCAAACTTTAACACTGCACCACTACGGAACCAACAAGGAATGTGGCACATAACAGCGGTCTGACGTGGTCACTGGCGTCGGCGCAGGTACATCGAGGACTCGAGATAAACAGTTTATGTGACGACATAATACTTATTCTCATTGTAGTTTACGTTTGTTACAGCACAATTACCGGTGGCAGCAGCCAGCATAGTACAGTAGTGTTGCTCGTCTTGTATGTTGCAGCAAGTGAGCGTAATCACTTGGATGCGGTTTAGATCAGAGCTCTTCAAATAGGGAACCTTACGGTTTTTAATTGTCGTTTGGAACAGTCTGTAACACCCATAGTAATTTGTGTATAACATTTGTTATAGCAGCTAATTTTGATGAAATAAGAACAAGAAGCGGGTTGATTCTGTTTATTTTGCAACCGAAATCAAGAGAACGGAAAGAAACAAACAATTCGTAATGAGTGAAAGCACGAAAGTTACGAGAAAACGAAAGCGAGAATGCACGATAATTCATGGGCGTCCGCAGAAATTTTTCCAGGCGGGCAACCTCGACATTTTGTTTATCATTTTCAAATAGCTGACGATCAGTGTTCGCTCTAACGTAATTTTATACTGAGTAAATTTTGTTTTAGTGAGAATGGTTATTTTCAATGAATTACAAACTTTGTTAATTATATAATAAATATACAATCCTATCAAAATATGAACAAAATACACATTACATTCAAATAGCTTCTCGTTTGCCTGCTGCTCCATTGCTTTGGAATATTGCAAGCGCGCGAGAAAGAGGTTTCACTGCGCAACAGTTCTCGTGGCCAGTGTTCCCTCTAAGGTGCACAACTGCGCAATTGCGCAGCACCGCCAGACAATTTGCGCAGCGCTATCTCATTCTCGCACGCTTCTAACGTCTAAATTTTAATGCGCCGTTGTATATCGCATAGCCCTTTCAATGCTGGTAACGCTTCACTCTCTGTATGTCTGCATGGTTGCGCAGTTGCACGCGCTTAGTTCGCAACAAAACAAAAATTTGCTCAGTGTAGAATTTTCTTGGAGGGAACACTGCTGGTGGCCCTGCGTATTTGCGCACCTTAGAGCAGCGTTTCTTAACCTTTTTTACCTCTTTTGGCCACGCCTAAGCAGTCCAGCACCCCCTACTATTGGCTAACACCTGGTTACTATAAGGATAAAGTAAAGACAAACGTATTCCTTTTACCGCCACTTATGTGACCTTCCCCAGCACCCCCTGAAATTCATTTCAGCACCCCTGGGGGTTCTAGCACTCCAGATTAAGAAACCCTGCCTTAGAGGGAACATTGCTGACGATGCAATGTAAATGGACGTTCACAAAACGCTTTATCCTTTCTACACTACAAAGAAAATGCCCCGTGTTACGGTAACAATCACAAAAACACGCTTCGTTGGCAGCAATAACCAGGTATATTAGTATTACGACAATTTACATAGTACGCTATCGACAGATTTTCAACGGAGGGCATTTCTTTTCAAGTAAGCATTGCCATGATCTGTAAAGAAAAAAGCATTGGATTGCCAATGGTTTTCAACGAAAACCACAAATTATGACTTTATATTTACTTAGCAAGCATGGCCGCACCCAGCTGCTATGTTCAACTGAACTAACAACTGAACATGTTTTGAAATTTCCGCGGAAGAATTGCCTGGTTGCTCTCCCCGTGGTTGGAGGATCTGCTAGCAAGACTTGTCAGCATCGCTTAGAAACAATAGCTGCAAACGTCTGGGATCTCGTCCAAAGCGACCAATAAAACCTTGCTACACAAACTGGACAATTAAGCAGACCTGTATGTTGACACGACTACGGACAAACTTACTAGAGTTAGAAGACCACGCAAGTTTTGCAAATTGAGCAGATGAATTATGAAAACTCGCCACAGCAAATATATCTTTGCACTCAGTATTCACTCAGATGTCAGAACTAAACCTTAACGATTAAGACGTATTCTTACAAGTCTGCATAGGTCTAATCTAACAAGCCACGTAATTTTACACTGCATGAAAAGAAGCCTGCATAAGTGCAGTTTGACACTCAGGCACATTGGTCACACTCGCAATAATAATGGATTTTTCAAACTTGTGGAAGCATTGCCATAGGCGTAGCCAAGGGGGGCCATGCTCCCCCAAAATTTTTGGAAAATATAGATTTTGTGCTTTGAGAAGCGTTTTTCCATACAAAATAGTGTTATTCGCCTAAAATCAAACATTTTGGCCCCCCAAAATTTTTGACCCACCCAAATTTTTGGGCTGGCTACGCCACTGAGCATTGCTACAGATTCACTCATGCTTCTTTTCACAAAGTATAAATGAACGTGGCTTACCGCTTTCAGCATGCCACTGTCTTGCTGCATTAACTGCCAAGATGTGTGCGTTCAACAGTCTCATGCAACAAAACGCCTGCTACCGTAATATAAAGTGAACCTTTGCAGATTTGTTGCCATGTTATTGTTACGCAATGAAGACCAACAGTAGAACAATCCGCTCGCGACTCTCGCAACCCGCCTCCGCAGGCAAAGGAAGGGACATGTGTGAACAGCAAGCTCATCACTGCATGACACTATAACTGTGAACCTGACTCTTGTGCAGTGTGAGTTTCATACCGCTAAATAAACTGCCATTGCAAGAATCAAATCAATTAATCTGAATTAAGATGCCGACTTCAGATTTTTCCAGAAATATTTGGTCTTAACCCCAATTTCCAGGGGGTAAAATGCCCGTTTAAGCCCCCCGCCGACATCCATGCGATCACTGACTATATTATATCAGGTTCCACAAACAAGGCCAGTTTATCTAATGAAACGAAGAAACATTTTTGAATAATTGTTAGCATATGTTAATTTTTAGCATCTTTAGTAGCATATGTTAATTTTTAGCATTAAGTAATGTGCAGTACAAAAATATTTTGGCGGTGATTTTCAATGAAATTAAATGCCATGTCAACACCTCTTTAGGTCTGGTGTGTGCCCGCCTGCATGGCTGCTATACCCTAGATACGTCACTGTTGATCACCTTCCTGTTGATATAAGATCACCAGCGGCTATATGCGGATGGTTTCTCGCTTTGGGAATCCAATTCATGTGTATAAAAACTTATCTAAAGGTGTCAAGAAGTCACTAAAAATGAGACTTGTGTAACAAATGGGATTTTAAAGTTCGTAGTCAAAATCGACGTTGTTACTATTCATCAAAAAACGCAAGTGACAGCATATCGGTCTAAAACATTGCGGCAACATCTTTCCTATCAAAAAAGAACAAATACTTTGTTGCTATTCAGGGCCGGCCCACGGTTGCCAGATTAGCCCTTTTTAGGCCAAATTAAAAAAATAGGCCTTCTTTCAAGTTGGTTGACCTAAAAATATTAGTTGGCCTACTGGCTTTTTTTTGGCCTAATCTCAAGTTGGTTGGCCTTAAAAAGTTCGTTTGGCCTTTTGGCACTCTTTTGGCCTTTTCACGCTGATATAGGTTCCTATGAAGGCAAATATTACCATTCCATTTTTTTCGGAACATATTTGCAAAATTTTTGTGATAAATGCTATATTAGACCGACGCCCGCGTTCTGATATTAATTATATTTGGGGGATGCCAGTTTCGAAATAAAGTTTTTGCGTAATCACTGGAGATGTGTGCACTCACTGCACTGTGTATTGTGTTGTAAGCACTAAGCAAGCAACACGCGTGCAGACAGGTCTGCGTCTTCGCGATATAAATACGACAATGATGTCAGCCTTTGGTGGTAGTAGGTTTATGGACCTGTTGTTGTAGACCGCGCACTTTCTCTGATCTTGCGTTAGTCTTTCTCGTCATTTCACATGTAAGCTTTTGCTTACAAATTTGCTGAACTGAAGATGCGTCTCTGACACGAAATCGATTTCCCAGCAAAGCAATTTGCGATCAGATTCGCCCTTGTGATATCCTAATGACGTCAAGAATTAAAGGGCTGCAATGATTCTGGTCATAAGTACAGTAGCTATTGGGAGATGACTTTCATATGGGTGCAGAAAGCTGCCGATGGATCAGTATGCAAACTGTCGCACTATTGTACCCGATGTGTACAATCTCACAAACCATGAAAAGTCAGAGAAGTATCAGTAATAATGAGCTCTAGCCCAGGAGCGGATCCAGCCAGTAAACTTAGAGGAGGGCGATTTCAGTAGTATTTGGCAGTCAAGTCTCATTACCAGTTTACTTCGCAAGAGGGTTGAAGTACAGTATACTTCACAACACTGCTGTGACAAAAAATTGGACAACAAAATGACTTACATGGCGAATGTTGTTTTCCGAATTGTATAAAATTGTGGTGAAAAAGTCACTTTCTTAGGTTTCAGGGAGGATCGCCCCCCTGGATCCGGACCTCCTTCAGCCTCCCGTACAATGCCAAGCAAGAGTTAATCATACCGTAATTTTGAATAATTTTTTTTCCTTGTAATTTAAAATCTTTCTTTGTGACAAAGGAATGGCAATACCGCAAATAAAGTTTGGCTTTTTTCTGGCCTTTGAACAATAGGTTTGGCCTTTTTCTGGTCTCTTTTTAGGGTTATTTGACTTTTTATTGAAATTTTCATCTGGTAACCCTGGACCATCCCTCGCAGTTGCACAGCCCAATGCAATAACTTGGCGCGGGACCCTTCGGTAGCGTTATGACGTCATCGTGCTCAATCAACTGGGCTAAGATCCGTTTGGTTTACGATATTTTAGTAAAATACTGTAGCTATATGAAAATAAAAAAGACAGCAAATATTTGGATTTTATCTGTATATACCTGATAACACAACAGTTTCTTTTATTTGGAGGGGCCAAGGCTAAGCATAGCTCATGTGCCCCCAGTTACGTCCATGTTTGCGACTAATGGCATGCTGGTCCGGTCTATGACAGTTCGGCGCTACCGTTTCGGGGACGAGCCGTTTCAGTGATGGGACGTTTCGGCGATGGTGGTGGCAAATGTATTATGCGAAAAAAATGTGTGTTTTTGAAATACTTTGAAGGTTCGACTACAAAGGACATTTGCTTCATAAGTGTTTTTGTTGTCATCCTGATGGTCAGTGGCCAGTGCAGTTTCCCGTCCGTCAGGATTTTGGAAGAACTTAGTGCGACCGTGACCACATGTGTAAAGAATTATGGCTTGTGACGTTTATTTTTGCTGGCATGAGGCGTTTGTGAGTTTACACAAAAGTTAAGCCTGGACAGC
>Ga0210059_1011724_pt1 | contig 13359 bp, 3 predicted proteins | sample Ectturendosymbi2_FD_188042 | JGI IMG/M metagenome (GOLD analysis project Ga0210059, IMG submission 188042) | Ecteinascidia turbinata endosymbiont from Florida, USA - Sample 2 (SPAdes) (version 2) | ecosystem: Host-associated > Tunicates > Ascidians > Unclassified | place: Key West, Florida...
CTACCACCTAACGGTTGGCGCCCAGGGCCAGGCAAAGTGGGCCAAGGTGGCCTAAAAGTCCTCTACTTATGACGTCACTCACAAAAAACCCGCAACCCCCAAGCAAAAAATTTTTTTCGAGTGCAGACTAGAAGACTTGCCGCGTCCTTTGAGACTTTTACCAGGTCTGTAGAGCATACCGGACCGGAGAAATTCCCATGCAAAGCCACGTGCATTTAGGCGTTGTTTTCCGAAAATTCCCGAAAGCAGCCAGACGCCAAAGAGTTAACAAAGAGAAATAATCTGAACAAATTTAGAAATTTGTTGTTTTTCAGCAACCTTCAACAAGTTTGAACTAAAACAGTATTGAGCACATAAAAATAATGATTCACTAATGACTTCATCGATACAAAAATGGAGTACCTATTTTGCTGCCAGCAGCAAAATCTCTGCATGGGTTATTTTGCCATGCCAAGTTTTTTAACCACATCCTGCTTTGTCCACATATAATGCTAAGTTCATGACACTAGGAGTATGATGAACCTGGTAGTGGTCAAGTGGGAAGTGTCTGTTCCTGCTATGTAAGTGGTTGTCAGTTCAGCTCTTAGCATTGTTACTTTGCCTTTTCTAATAGAGATGACTTTTTTATGGTAATGCTTTTTTTGTACTTTTTAAAAAAGTTTTGAGAACCAGACATAGGTTTACATTTTGGGTTAGGGTTTTAGGTCACATGACACAAATGGCAAGCTTGGATTACCGTATCGTCCTTGTCATGTGACCTACTCAACCACCAATCAGGTTCACCTAATGGCAAAATATTTCCAGCAGTGATTTTGCAGCTGATGGCAAAATAGACATTGTCATATACAAATAGCAGGCGAAAACTAAATATACAACAAAGAATAACAGTGTAGATGACCAAACTATCCAAATTCATTTGCATGCCCAGTGTCATAAATCTTGTTAATGAACATAATATAAATGATAAAGCTCTAAAATCTGTCAAAGGGAACGCAAATTCAAACACATCCGAAACAAAACACCAACAAAATTGATTCTTTCATAGTTTATTATGTTATTTCTCCACCAAAAAAATTGGATCCAGTCCAAACTCTAGATGAACTACTGGTAAAATAAATGGTTGATTTAGGCTATAAGCATAAGTTTATCACAGAAGGATTCTATTTCAGCAATGGTACTTATGCAGTTATTCATTGCTACTGCATTTGTTTAGCGCCTTTCATCACCAAACCACTTGGACTTCCTGTTTTTGGCAGTGACGATGTACACAATCCAAATCTTCGATCTTCTTTATCAGTTTTTCCTTGTTGAATAAAACTGTTTAGTAAACTGTACAATAATGGAATGTTTCCAGCATTACCATTATCATCCACATTTAATTCTTGACAAAGAAACTCTCTCTCCAGCTGAACTTCTGGTTGACCAGATTCGGCAACCAATACAGAATCAGTGTATTTATAATTGTTAAATATCAAATATTCTCTGATTAAGTCATTGATTAACAGATTTTCATTGCTTAACTTAGGCTTTGTTGCAACAGGATCATCCAAAGCACGAAAAACTTCTGTACGAACTTTGGCTTTTAGTTCCCCCATAACTCCCTTACTTTCCAAAGTTTCGGTAAGAGCTTTTTTCAGTGCATCAACGGTAGCCATCTTCAATCAGTGTCAAAGAACAAATATATCAATTACAATCAGCAATGTTTTCACATGAGTCAATGTAATGTAACAGCAGTGCTTTCGTATGAATTAATCTAGTTCAAGTTCAGGTGAGGATATTTAAAAAATTTCATGATAAAAATGTGAGCTAAATAGAAAAAGATTGTTAAGTTCATAATTATAATCAGCTAGCTGCTTTTTTATAACATGAATTCAACCAGCATTTGCTAACCAACAACAAAGACCATTTACAAAGCTAGAAAACACTTTCAAAATCAAAATTAGGGGCAAAATGTTGAATGAGAATCTGAACTTAACACATTCTACACCAGTGCACAAATATGTTATGCTTTTGCGCCATCACTTGTACACCAGCATATAAAGATGTATGTCCATGCATTCTAATGGCCATTATTTTTTTTGTTCTTGCTTTTTGCAAGGAAAACTTACACTAATGTTCTTCACACCTACATGCATTAGCCCTGAAAAATTGAGGTCAATCAAGCAAGAACTCTCCAAGTTATGTAGTTTTTATCAAACAATGTTTATTTGCCTATAGGCCACAACACTTTTTTCAAAACATCAATGTACAATCAGTTGTTACATAAAACACAACGACTTTTTTCAGGTGCAATGTAGAGAATGGATGTACGTCAGCACAAATATTGTTAACAGATATGTGATGACGTACCCAGAGTAGAAAAACATCTTGTTACATGATAAATAAAGGTAAACATGCAATACAAAAAATTATTTGTCACTGCAACTTCATATAACTTTCCCCAAACATGTGATGCTAAAAAGTTGCAACTGTTGAAACCTAAATTTGGGTCCCACTGGAGCTTGTTATCAAGAATGGAATAATCTTAATGAGAGAGCAATTGTGGCAGAAATTATGCCTAGGCTAGCAACAAATGTCATATTTACTCCCATTGTGGTATCATTGCTCACTATAAAATATCATTTTTCGCGGCTCCAGTTAAATCAGTGGTTCTCAAAGTAGGTGGAATCATTCCTTGGGAGCGATTTTGGCAAGTGGGTTAAAAAACTAAAGGGGAAAATAGTAGGAAAAAACAACACAAAGGGGACAAAAATGCTCAACCACTAATCGATCACTGAATTAACTTTAGTAGCCTACTAATATGACTTTTGTCAGTTACTTGCAAATTTTGATTTACTGTGATAATCATTGGAGGTTGTTGCTAAAGTAATTTATCCATTAAATTTTTACTCCTGATCGTTTATGTGACCAGCGACAGTGTGAATTATTTTCACAAGAATTCTGAATGTAAAATTAACGTCGCAATACAGTAGCTTAGTTCAGCTATTTAATGGTTTGGTTCATCTATTTAATATTTTCTTTAAATAATTTTTTTTTAATTTACTACCTTGTGTTTGTTTCATCAGGCTTGCAGGATGAGAAGGGGGCGATGGAATAAAAAGTTTGAGAAACACTGAGTTACATCATTTTATATCCGTAACCAAGATCCGCTACTGACCGATATCTATCTTTTACAAGGCACCCATAAAAAGTGCTCTCTTTAAAAGTATCATCTCCACTAGGAAAGTGAAAGCAGCAATGGTGATAGCCAAAGTGATGACCACTCGCACAGCAAACAGACACTTCCCCTCGATTATGGTTGCCTTGCTACTAGTGCCACAAACTTAGCGTTACATCTGGACAAGAGTAGAAATGGTTCAAAGAGGTTTGAACAGGTTTAATGGGGGAAATATTTCTAGCACAGCTTTTGCCACCCCCTGCAAAATAAACACTACCTTATTTTTATTTTACTGCTGTGGTGTCATTGCTCTCGTGAAATGTATGTCAGTTTTACTCCAGCTACATCATTTTATATAGGCAGTGGCTACGGATACGCTTGTGGATCTTGAAATTTGAAAACATATTCATACACCACCTGTGATGTAACAGTAACGCACGACGAGAGTGCAGTAGGCTTGGTAGAAATGAACTAAATGTAAAATATAAACCCTAAACCTAACCTTAACTGTATCCCTAACCCCTAAACATAACACCTCAGCCTAAAAAAAATGTAAGGAAAAAAAGGAAAGTCGACAAGGTGAGAGTCGAACCGAAAACCATCGGCATAGCAGCCATAACGAATAACCGTTATAATACGAGCAGCATGCCATTTGCCTGACAAACTGACCCTTTTATTTGAATTGCATCAGGACAAGCGTATCCCTAGTCACTTCCTTGTTAAAAACTGCTGGTAAACAGCCATGCTTGAATTGATGCATCAATTTAGCTATTTGCAACTAAACTTACAAATAAGATCATCAAGATTAAAAATTTTAAGCTGTGCATACACAGTTCTTCAGCATTTGCTCTATAAGAACTAAGTGTAATCAATCTAAAAATTGTATTCTGTTTGTTCTTATTGGTTTAAGTAAGTATGGTGAAGGTGATCCCCAGCTGAATTACTAATTAGTTATTTCATACTGAAGATAAGAATACACTAGACTCTATAAAATACTGTTATTATACAGTATAAGGAATAAAGTTATGGTGGTAGCTATTTTATGTGCTTATGAAAAACCAGTAGCCTAGGCCTTTGTCTTTTTAGGCTTAGGCCAGTGGTTCCTAAACTTGTTCAAGCCGTTACCCAAATCAAGGTATCGATTATGCCTTATTACCCACAATAAAAAATTTTCGCATTTCAGGTCAAAAATTTCTTTTTGCAGTGATCGCTCATAATACAGAACAACAATGTGGTTTTGGTTTTACATTGCCCCATAATATCGCATATTACCCCAAGAGGATAATTTACATCCAGTTTAGGAACCACTGGCTTAGGCTATCACACTTGGAATTTTGCCATGCGTTTGACACATCGAAATTAAATCAAACAATGGAATCAGCAAAGACTCTATGATTCAAATGCATTCAGAAAAAAGTCAGAAATATCGCACAAATCAAATACAAAATTGGTCTCCACAAGGATGACAAGAGTTAAATCTGTCAACAAAATTTTTTTCATAAAATCAATTCAACGTAATATCAAGCATTAAATTTTCAGGAAAAATGCATGTATTGTAAGTATGCAAAACTTCCATGTACATTTTCGTGTTGTGTTTTATGCAACAACTAATTGCACATTATTCTGTATAAGACACAGTGCAGTAACCTATTAATGTTATTTGCAAGGTGAAATTGTTAGATGTAAAAATAAGTAACTTGTGGAGTTCTTGCTTAATTGACCTCAAATTTTAAGGGCTAATGCATGTAGGTATAAAGATCATTTGTGTTTTTGTTGCAAAAACCTAGTGCGAAAAAACAAACTACTGTAGAAGTAATCACGTTTAGGTGCCCTGTAAAAGGCGGAGCTCTGTAAATAGTGAAGCTTGGTTGCGGAGGTTTGATGACGTAACCGGAGTAGATAAAAGTTGTGTTGCAAAAGTAAAAGCATGAAAAGAAGTGAAGGAAAAATGTTGTATCATTGCAACTTAATATGCGTTTCCCACAAACATGGAATGCATGGAAGTTTGCAATATTTAAAAATTGTATACATTCACAACTGGCGAAACCTATTTTTTTTCCCAAACTGTTGTGAAACTCAGATAACCAAAAATTATCAAACTTCAAAATAGAGTTTCTTTACCGTAGTGTAATATCACCATTTGCAGTACAATTAATTTTACTACCGTTTAGTTCCCATTGCTCAAATGCAAAATATCAGTTTTAGTGACTCTGGTTACATCGTCAAACCTCCACATCTTATCTTGTTTCGCTTATATTTGTGAGTTTTTTTGTGTGTGTCAGTTTCCCAAATAAAAAAATGAATAACACTTAACCTAACGTTGCAGTAGGATAATAATGTATCAACAGTGATACAGTCATTGTATCATTCAGCAGCTCAGAGGTGAGCCTAATTTCTTCAATACAATACCTCAGGACTCAGAGTCAAGACAGTAGTAATGTACGTAGTCACGCATTGTAATTTGTAACTACTCCCAGCAACCAGAACAGTGTTGCCACTCTGTTATGAAGAAAACCCTAGAATTTACCTTGAAAAACAACAAGAAAATAAAAAAAACAGACATACAAAATCATATATTGTGAAAAGCACGCTACCGGTACTTGCACATAAAAATTAAGGTAATATGCATTAATATTTGCAACATATTTTTAACAAGTTCAAGTCTATTTTTAACCATACTGACAATCACACTTTGCAAGTAGGCTAGCAGCAAACCAAATGTATGAAGTAACATAAAAAAAGCTAGTTAGATCTTTTATAAGAAAACGTTTATTGTTATCTATTATTTTCACTAAAATGCACAAATTAAAACAAGTACATGATACATTCAAGGTCTTACAGTTTTCTTTTTACTCTAACCCAGTGGTCTTCAACGTGGGCGAACTTGTCTCCCAGGGGGCAATTTTATGGGCTAAGGGGGCAATTTTGTGATTTACAAGATTTGGGGGGGCGATTTCAACTTTCAGGGGGTGGTTTCTGCAGGTTGAAACGTTCTAAAATTTGAATCGATTCCAAAAACACAATTTTTGCTATTTTTGAATCAAAACATGTGATGCACTTTCAACTCCATGTTTCATAACAAAGTTTATAGAGCACATGATATCGGACTGTAGATGTAATAATCAAACTAACATCGTTCTGTGTAATGCGTCACTGCACCAGCAGCTATCCAAGACGACTGAGATTCACTGTTTGAGAGTCAAGCATTGCGGTTCTCACGAAGGTTATGAATGTGTGCATTGTCACGTGTGTGGTATTTTGGTGTGTCTAATATTTAAAATGAGATAAAGTAGAGAAATCATTGTACTTAGATTGCTAGGATGGTTAATCCAATCGTTGCATGACCAACGTCACAAAAAGCACAGCAGGCAATAACATTTGTCAGCATATATACATCAGCACGCAGGGTTTTGGACGTTTCTTGTATAATGTATTAATTAGCTTAATTATGCTGATATTGATATTGGTTGAAAGCAACCAATACTGATGTAGCAATCGGAAAATGCCCAATCAGCCAAACTCTAATTTTTAAAGAGAAAAAATTTCAGCTTCAGTGAAGATACTGAAAATGGCCTAAAAATCACAGCACTGATACCACTAAATCATCGCATCGACTTTCGCGGCGATAGCGAATATTAATTGCAAGTTGCTGTCAAGTTTAATCTAATTATGTTTCACCATGAGTTGTCAGAAATCCCTCCAACCCTATGTGTCATTATTTACAAAACTGCCTTGAAACAAGTCCTCATGGCCTTCGGTAGAGCATTGCTAAGCCAATGTTCCGATGGCAAAAAACGTCACTTTCCATTATCATGTTTTGTAATAATCTTTGGTGAGTAACTAGAGTAAAACACTGCATCTAAGTGTGTTTTTTTGTAAACGTACTAGAAATATGATTGTTGCGAGACGATTTCCGTAGCAACTAATGGCTAGTGAAACTAATTTAGCTAGCCGTATGTTATAAAATGTGCTTATAATGTCTTTTAGTCAGTTTGAGTTTTTCTGTACTGTGGTAGGTGTACTTTGTTCTTCTGACTTATGAAAAAATATAACAGAACAGTATACTAGGAAAGGAGTAACTTAAACTGGCAAGTAAATCCAAACACCCTGTCTTGGTTAAACAAAGGAGTCCAAAAAATCCTTTTCGCCACTTGTTGTTTGAAGCTTGTTATGAAATCATTCTGTTGTGGAGATTACGGACTAAGTTAAATTGCAAAGAACATTACTGGGTGAACTATTTTTTCGCCAGCCAACTAGTATAAACGAATGGATTCCACCATCCAGGAATATCTCACTAACATTCAAAGTGACAATGAAATCCGCATTGTATTTCATAAACAAGGATGGTAAATTTTTGGATCAAGTTCCATGAGAGTTATCCAGAGCTTACCAAATAAGGGAAGTTATTATCACTGGCGTTTCCAACGACATGTTTTGTTGAGCAAGGTTTCTGCCAAGCAGCCTATTGCATATGCGCAACAAATACCATAATCACCTTGACAGGAACAACACTGGGGAAACGTCATGCAACTTAAATTGAGCAACTTGCAAACTGCTTTGAAAAAGCTTGAAGATAAACACCAACTGTCAAGTTTGCATTACTTGGAACTAGCTGTTGTTTTGGAAATGATACCATTTATTCTACAAATGCATTCGTTCTGTGTTAACTAGATTGCCCATTTATATTTCATTGGCAGTGTATTATTTCCAAAACAAAACAATATTTTCAGACAGCACAAAAACTACTGGTAGGGGGGCGATTTCCAGGTAAAGTTTCTGTAAGGGGGCGATTTTACAAAAAAGGTTGAAGACCACTACTCCAACCATTGCATTCATTGCGATATTTGACTACTAATTCAACATTCAAAATTTTACATTCATATCACAATCAATGTGCCTGTAAAAAAACAAAGAGATTCTCAACCACAGTGTCTTCAAAACCAAAAAAGCGTTCCAAATTCATGCACAAGCAGCCCTTGACAGATCAGCGATAGATTAGAGTGCTGACCTATGCCTAGTTAGTGCTTAATCTGTAAACCATTTCAAATTTCTAACAATTTGGTTAAGCCCAGCCCTACTTAGGCCTAGTCACATCTGTACTGGCTACCAGAGGTGAGCATGGACAGGATCAGGATTGGATATCCTGCAGGATACTTGTGATTTTTTCAGATCAGGCTTGGATTTGGATATTCATTTTTGAAAAAAATTGGATCAGGATATTGGTTTGATTTCTATAACGAAATTTTTCTGAGAGTGATTCAAGATATCACAAATGATGGTGGCAGTGTTTTCTTTGCTGTGGTTTTTATATTGACAGTGTGTTCTGCACTCATCACAATCAATGGTAATTCATGTTACTTTATCGTTAATTTTTTTCCGGCCAAGTGGAAGTAGTAAGCTGCTCTTATATTGCTGGCATGCTGCTTTGTTGGTTGTGCTGAATGCCATATGCATGCGTTGTGTAGGCTAATACTTAGTCTATTTCATGGATGGCCAACTTGTCTTCGACTGGGATCGACTAGAAGATTTCTTGATAACTCGCGATCGACCGGTCGGTAATAAAGTCACAAATACCATATCATAAGCCAAAGTTGAGTATCACATGTCCAAATACAGTCCACCATTGCCTTTGATGCACAGACAGAAGGCAAAGTGTCTTACGCCCCTAACTCATGATTGTCACGAAATAATCTGCCGAGCTAGCCTATGGTCAACCACTGTAATAGGCACCGAAGAATATACGTGACCAACCAACTAATGGATACTCTTTGTATACTTTCTGGAATATTGATTGAAAAATGTCCTTTTTAGGTATCTTGTCAACCCAATGCAAAATCAAGCGCAATCTACCAAGTGACACTCAGCGATCAATCAGTCGATGCGATTGACCTATTGGCCACCCCTAGTCTATTTCACCGTTTAAAGCTTTATTTTTTTGGTTAGAATTTTGAACATTCTACCTATTGTTTTATACAATCAACCTTTGCTTAAAAGACAATCTGAGTTTGTAATTTTTTTAAGCTACATACTTTTATTATATTTTTCATACCGTGATCTCCTGTCACTGTTACAAAATCAATTTCTTTATTTTACCTATTTATTGAATGCTGAAGCTCTTTTGCAATTAGCTGAACCAGACTGGTTAAATTGGTCACATGACAAAGAGTATATCCTTGGATTAGCGGATCGTCCTTGCTATATAACCTAAATCCCTAATAAAAAAGTAGGCTACTGTAGCTTACATGAAAAGTTCTCCCATAAAAAGAGTCTTCTCTATTAGCCGAGCCGAAACAACAATGCCGAGAGTCCAAGCAACGACCACCCGCACAGCAGGAATTCCCACTCGACCAGGTTCATTGAACCCAATGCTAGTGCCATGAACTCAGTGCTATAACAGTGGACAAAGTCAGATCAGTTCAAATGGAAAAGTGACCACAGCAGGGCTATACCTCTGGCAGCAAAATACACACACTGTTTCTTTTTTCTGATTGAAAGTGCACAACATGATCATGTGATGTTATCTTTATGGATTGGGTCACAAAATGGCAGGGTGTTTTTGTTTGGAAGTGGCTACCAGGTCTGCTGGCAGTGACACGGTTAGAATAATATGCTGAGTTTGCAACATTAGCAGCACTGTCAAGGTAGTCATGTCGACGTGTCTTACTATGTAAATGGTTTTCATGTTGACTCTGGCCATGATCAGGCACCTTTCTTTTTGGTAGTAGTGGATGCACTTTTCATGGTATCATTTTTACTTAGGAAATGACTACGGATACGCCTGGCCTGACGCAATTCAATTCAAATAAAAGGGTCAGTTTGTTATTCAAACGGCGTGGATCTCATAGCCTAGGGGTTGTACGTTACGGCTGCTATGCCAATGGTTTTTGGTTTGACTCTCACCTTGCAGACTTTACTTTTTTTCTTTGCTTCTTTTCAGGCTTACGAGTTAGCTTCACAGATTAGCGTTAGGTCAGGGTTAGGTTAGCATTAGGTTAGGGTTAGGTTATGGATAGGTTAGCATTAGGTTGGTTAGCCTTAAATTAAGGTTAGGTTAGCATTAGGTTAGCGTTAAGATTAGGGTTAGGGCTACGCTTAGGGTTAAGGTTAGGTTTACGGTTTATCTTTTACGTTTACTTTGTTTCTACCAAACCTACTGCACTCTCATCATGCGTTACTCACTGTCACATCACTCACAGGTGGCATATGAATAAGTTTTCTAATTTCAAGATCCACAGGTGTATCTAGTATAGCCACTGCCTTTTAGTTATTTTTTCAAAAGTTTCCTAAGTTTTTTCATCAGATTTGTGGTTTAGATTTTAAGTGCTAGGTTTAGCCTAAGATGGGTTAGGTTCAGCTCTAGGTTTAGGGTTTAAAGTGTTAGGCTTAGGTTTACTACGTTTTTACCAAGCACAGTGCAGTCTACTGCACACTTGTAATGGATTAGTGTCATGTTACAGGCGACTGATAAATAAGTTTTAAAAAATGAAGGTTCGCAGGTGGACCTGTATAACCTAACCACTCCTTGTTTGTTGCGTATTTTTAGCCAATGTCGCAATCAGATACTGATGGATATCGGATACTAAAAGTCAGAAATTTTCGGATAAGGATTAAATATGGATATGCAAAAATTTTTTCGGATATGGATCAGGAGTTAAAAAATCAATATCCACTCACCTCTGCTGGCTACTGACTCTGCACATTAATGATTATAATCATATTAGCCTACGCGTGTGAAACTACTGTACATGAATAGAAAATACAGTAATACAACATAGATATACTGTACATTTATAAAATTTGACTAAAGTAAAAAAAAAACAGATTTTCAATAAAAACCACAGAACCCCGGCCCAGATAAAACAGAAAAATCCCAAATTTTGTGAAAAAAAAACCTAGAAGTGGCAACACTGAAGCAGAATCAGATTTCCAGATATCAAAAATTGTGCCCGTTTTCAATTAATTTCACGGTTTTCAATGTCGTTTGGTGGCGCCATAGCGAATTTCGTACATGTAGTAATTTTTTTTTAAATAGCAGATATGAAGGACTCGAAGGACAACACGTGACTTTATTCCACTGCCTTTGAGCACTTTTTCATCACACGTTCAGACTCAGAGACTCCTAACTAACTCACCACAAATACCTGAACAAGTGACAGGTAAACTTTGACTAAAAAACAGCTAGAAAAATGCAAATATCAACAAAAGCACCGGCGGTGAATAATCACTCAATTCCAACTCAGCTTTCCCTGGTCATGGACTTCACATTGTCAGATGGCACATCACTTATTGTCAGATGGCACATCAGTTTTTGCAGGAAATTTTTTGCTTTAAAATAATTTCTTCAAATTTACAATTTCACGACTGGAGCAAGATAACGCTCATCTCTACCATATTTCTTTAATATATTGTTAGTGTTGGGAAGAAGCTGCCTGTGAATTTGCAACAAAAGCAAACTCCATGCAGTTTTCTGTCATTGTTGCTCTACAAGCAGATGACCTGGGCGATAGCAAAAACAGGAAAAAATAGTAAATACTTCTTGTTTTATGACTCGACGTGACTCGTCTATGTTTATGACTCGACTGTGACTCGATTTGAAAAAAATTCGGAAATTTCTTATACGACTTGGAGTGAAAGTGTTTGCCGTGGGACTGTGGGTGGCCGTCGCCCCGTCCTCTGCACGCCACTGAAATGTACACTTCTTTTCCCTGGGTAGGTATGAAATTAACGCGGACCGGTGGTTGAGAAACATTGCTTTAGATGTTTACAAAATTTGCCTCATTTTCGCTTTACAATGAAAAAAACAATTTAAAACATGAAATACAAAGAAATGTTGTAAGCGTAGTGAAAAAAAAATTCAACCCTCTCTTGAAGGTTGTGGTGTAACTGCAGTGTTTCACGTAAACCTTCTTGTATTGCGTTGTGTAACGTCTTCCCGGGAAGATTTTCCTTACCACAATGGCAGGTATCGTTCACAAACCAAGTTTTAACATCGCTACTAGCCTACGTCTTCCATTGCGGCAATGGTTCCCAAAATTAGTTCGAGCCTTTACTCAAATCAAGGGAGCGATTATGTCTTATTACCTTCAATATTTTGCATCGTGAAAATAACGCAACCGGTATATTTGTGTCTATATTGTTCTCATTACTTTTCAGTAGGTTTATTTAATCACTGCAAAAACTCAGTGAAAGAATTCAACCGTAAAATGCTCCACGTAACTCCCCGAAGAATCGCATATTACCCGCGTGGGGAGTTTACCCATACTTTTGTAACCACTGCATAAGGGGCATCTCGTCAGACAAACTGTGAGTGAGAGGTAATATACGACAAATTTGAGATGAAAATAAGCTTGCCTTGGAAAGCAAGGTCAAGCACTCAGCAAACGTTTGAAGATGATGCACTTTTTAAAACGAAAAACTAAAAATGAAGTAAAATACTGCGGATCCCTTGTTTCTCGGACTCCATTCAAATAGTAGGGGTCCGGTCACTCGGACATCCTCAGCAGCCCGTACATGCACCCTGCAAATTTTTATGACGTTGGAGGCATCGAAGCCACTGGGGTGTGACCCCACTATTTCAAGTAAGAACACTGAAAGTATCTAAAATTACGTAAAGAACAGGATGTGGGGTTTTCGTCAATGTTGGTGTGTTTTGGGGTAGGTATTTTTTTGCTCTTCACTTTCCTTTTCACTGAAGAATACTCAGGTGTTCCTGAATCCTCTTGCTTGACCTGCATAGCCATAAATACGATACGGTTTGACGTTACGGAAATTTCTGCTTTATTTATATTTGAGCAATATAACTGACCCTTCACTACAGCATAATTGACCACCATAGCCCATCCTCAAAAACGTTTGGCTCTGCCCCAGAGTTAAATCTCTTCTAATAACTCATTTGGTCGCGTACCTCATGCTTTCAGTCATTTAACTTTAGTGGTAACCTTTGTAAAATGCTGCGTAGAGGCGGGGTGCTGCTGGTGTGAGCTTAATTTTAATTGAAATGAAATTCCCTCACTCTGAACAGGCCACTGGTTCACAAGACATAGGTCCCACTAAATTACTTGTGAACATCGTGAAATATACTGGGACAAGGGCGGAGTCGAGAATTACAGCATAGCTGAGCTGTAATGGGAAAGAGCAACCCAGCGTCATGACACAAAGCCAGGGCCGTGGGAACCGCCCCCCGCACCCCCCGGCCGGGGGGG
>Ga0210059_1011725_pt1 | contig 13358 bp, 6 predicted proteins | sample Ectturendosymbi2_FD_188042 | JGI IMG/M metagenome (GOLD analysis project Ga0210059, IMG submission 188042) | Ecteinascidia turbinata endosymbiont from Florida, USA - Sample 2 (SPAdes) (version 2) | ecosystem: Host-associated > Tunicates > Ascidians > Unclassified | place: Key West, Florida...
CTTCTGATGTATTGTTCTTGTCTGTCAAGTTGCAAGACAAGCAGATTTGTTTTCTGAACCATCTTATCACGTAGTTGTTCTTTTTCTTCTTCAAGCTGATTCAACTTATTTTCATATTCAACCATCTTTTGCTGTATTCCATTTAGCTTGTTCTCAATATTAGTTAGCTTGTCCAGTTTTTTATTTTGAATGAGCATTGTTTCTTTCAATTCTTTGATGCCTTGCCAGAGTTGATTGAAATTTTTCAAACTTGACATCCTGCTTGGTTTCTTTATATCAAATATCAATAGATCACTATTCAACAGCAAGTTGCATATTGTTTTATACAGTATTAAGTTAGGTTATTACACACATTATTACAACACTATCCCCTGTCTTATTCAAATAGAATCTTACTTCTTGTATTTCGTTCATAATCATCGATAAAGTATTATCAGTCTTTTCTTGATAATTTTGGACAACCTCTGTAAGTTTGCCCAATTCTTCAGTCACCGATGCAACAGTCATTTTCTTCATTGATTGAATTGCGGTATACTTCGTTGGTTGAGGCTTCTACCAGGCTCGTGATTGCAGCACAACGTTACGACAGTGAGCAGCACGTCCGATCAGCTCGGCGGTCACTGCAAGAATGTTGATATCAAATATGCATATTTCGGGTAAAAACCACGAAATCTTAGAAAAAACAGTTAACCATGAGCTCAAAAAATCGATCACTGGGTTGGTGCTAACAAATTATGTATCAATTATTCCAACAGCAATTTCATGCTCATGAACAACCATAAAAATATCAAATTTCCAGTGTCAATTAATCATCACCCAATATCAAAGCAAAGCAGCTTAAAATATCTTGGCGTTATGCTTGATGATAAACTTAATTGGAAGACTCAAATTGAAAAGTTGGTAACACAGCTCTCCAAATAATGTGGGATGTTGCACAAATTAAAACACTATACCAAAATTTCAGTGCTCAAATCTCTTTACTTTGCTCTTTTCCATTCCTCTTTAACTAATTCAATGCTTAACTAGGGAAGGGCCAACAAGACGACTTTACTCCCTTTAATTAGGTTGCAAAATAAAGCTGTGAGAACACTTGAATATAACAAAACTAAAACAACTGCACTCTATTCCAAGCACAAAATTTTAGAAATACCTGATATTTTCCAATTGTCAGTTGCCAAATTCATGTACTGATGTTATAATGGTGGATTACCTATAATCACTTTGACAACTACTTTTCTGAGATTGCATCAGTCCACAAATATCAAACAAGACTTGCCTCTCTGCAAAAATATTATTTACCCAGAATGAAAACAACTCTGGGTCAGCTTTCTTTGAAGCATATTGGTCCGAAAATTTGGTCTAACATTCTGGAAAGATTGAAATCGTCTTCGCCTTATTCATTTGGCAAAAAATATAAAAAAGTCCTGCTATCTTGCCAGACTTCCTGTTGATCTTCGTTTTATATGCTTGTCACATTCTGTTTGATCTTCGTTTTATATGCTTGTCACATTCTGTAATATTGCGCTGATGCCACTATTTTCCCTCCTATCTACCTCTATAGTTACTCACCCCACCCCCTGTACATAGGCATGCTTTTCCCCACTGTTTTTTATTGTTGTTTTTCCGCTTATTTCACCTGAGGTTGATTTGACGCTATTTATTACTTTTATTACTTCTTGTAAAACGTCTTCAAGTAAATTTTGGTTTGTGTTACCAACAGGGCTGGCTGAGAACTTGACCCAGGTGATCTTTCGCCAACCCTTTGTGATTCAATATGTTAGAACACGATTACTAAGCTGCGAAACGTGAAATTTCTTATTTTTTGTATTTTTTCATATCACTATATAATCAACTAGTGATCTTTGATGTTATTGTATATCCTCTTGCTGCTTTGTGTTATTTCGTGATTTGAGTCACAAAAATGCATGATTAAACCATACCATACAATTCTTAAGTAAAAACATGGGAAAATTACGGTTAGATCGATGACTGCAGCCGTAGTCTGAACTGGAGTCAGATTCTCAAATTTGAAAAATTGGCGGACCCGGTGTCACGCGAAATTTCTGAGTTGCCAAATTTCTGACTTCAGGCCATCTGCGCATGCGCAGACCGATTTTCCAGATCAGAAATTTTGCATGCATTTCCGGTGTGTGGGTGAGCGAGATTCGAGATCATTTATTTCGCAAGCACTCTGCTAGTGTTACTGCAGCAACTAAGGCTGTGTATTGACAGTAGTCACAACCCATGATAACTGTTTGTTAAATATTTTTGCATGGTAGACGAGATAAAGCATCGCAGTACAATTGAAGCTTTCCTACACGTGGGTAGGTAGATTTGTTACTGTTAGTGGCAAGTGACGTGTGTAATGTTGCGATCGGAAATCCCGAGCGGCATATGCGCAAAGCTTCGCACTGTGGCAGCAAGCAACAATAGAGTTCATATGCCATGATCACTCTATTATTGCTTATTCGCGCCACATATATGTATGGTGTTGTTCTTACGCACATCCCTTTCGTGGTGAATCACACAATCAACGCAACACCACCGGAGAGGTTGCAACAGTAATAGGGTATGGATGGTGTTACAAATAACTGCCACAACCTCTGACATGCACATTATTTACATTCCAAGTCAAATGGATTGATGTTTTCAGACATCATTGTAAAATCAGCAATTTTATCACTTATCCATACACTTGTTGCTAGCATAGCTTTAAGCTTATGCCTCGGATTCAACTGTATATGTTTTTTCTTTTGCTGAGACGTTTTGGTCATTAGTTTCACAGTTGTATTAAAACTTGCTGTAGCAGTATCATCGGCCTATTTCAAACATTTTTTCTTAATTGACTTCAGTTTTTTTCAGTCATCTCAAAAAAATGTTTGGTTTATGACCAAAAAGTGACTGACCAAAGAAATCCAGCTTCAGGATGCAACTACTGTATGCTAGCCTACAGTATCTATGCCACAGACAGATGTTATCACACTTTTAGGCTTTAATGGATGATGTTTTTCACTTTAAGAGGGTCATCACCAAGAAGAAGTGGATATGCTCAGCCTTCCGTTGGCTACATTTGTTGACCAAAATCTCTTTTCACATTCTTTTTTCAGCATTCATTATGTGCACACTCCATCACAGGAGGGATAATGGCGAACAGAAGGGTCAAGTGTAAATACCGTTACGAGGTTTGCCAAAAAAGCTAATGTGCTTGTATGTAAAACTATCTTAGAGGTTTGGGTAACCTATGTTCAAGCGCAGCTTATGATCAAGTGCTGATTGCACTCAAGGGTGGTTAACAATTAGGCAGCGGCTACAGAACCATCAATGGATATTTAAATTTGATACATTATTCGACCATCTCCTGTAACATGATAGTAACGCATGACGAGAATGTAGTAGGTTTGGTAGAAACATACTAAGCATTAACCCTAACTGCATCCCTAACACTAACGTAACCCTAACCTATCAAACACTAAGCTAACACTTAAGGTGATGCCAAGCTAAGACTAACCTAACGCTAACCCCAAAACCAAACCGCTAAAGCAAAAGTTTAGAATGTTTTGAAAAAAGTAAAGAAAATGTGGCCCCATGAAATAAAACGGGCAAGCAGTCTCTATTACGAAAACGCTAGGTGCCAAGATGAGAGGCGAACCCAAAACCATTGACACGGCTGACTTGAAACACTTCAATTAGGCTGCCAGGTCGACACCAATTCACTAACAAACTGACGGGTTTGTGCCAAACGCGTCATGCGTTTCAATAGTCGCTACCTAACAATTGAATAACTACAGTAGTAAATCATAACATCAGTATGTGGTTATGTTGCATGTTATCTTTATGAACTAGAAGTTTTTTATTTGAAAAAATATTTCTTATCTTGCAACCACCTAGTAACTTTGACCAGGTAGTGCAGGAAACTTTGCCAGACTCAAGTGTAGGGTATATCCTAGTCCATACATCTGCTAAGCAATTATATAAGAGTCTTTAAATTTGCCACAGGTATTTCAGTAAAGAAACTTCACCCCAGCAATATTTTTATCTGGTTTATCTATCATACTTGCTGATTATAATTTACTTAATCACTGTTTTTTTAGCGTACAGAGCAATAATTATTTGTTTTTTTAACCATGCTAAACTATTTATTATTAATAAGCGCTTGACTACAAATGAATACAAATTATCATTTCCTCATTTCATTTTTATCATTTCCCTTGTCCAAAGTAAAAGACTTTGGACAAGAAAGCAAAGCTTCTATTTCAACAACATGTTGCAATCAAATGTCTGAAGATGTGACTAACTTCAAGAAAAATGGCATATAGCTTTAAATAAAAATGTCTCATGTAAATCAGTGCACACATTGACATCACAGCAGTAGTATAGCCCTCATAAAATGATTTTAAAATACATCAGCAGCTATTGATGCCCTGCTGTAACAATATCCTGGCAGTTGGCATCTGTTCTGCATAAATGTGAACGAAAGAATTATCAACCTAGGCTTTAACTTTTGTAGTTGATCACTGATTATTGTATAACTATACTTTAATACTGAACACTTGACAGCCACCACCAATTCAAGTGATTTTTCTTCCACTAATTTCTTGATTGTACTTGGTCTGAAGAAGTTTCTATTTTCCTTTTCTCAAACATTCTGATGAGATTCATGTTTGTGGTTACTCCCAAGAAGAATGTGCTTTCAAAGGCAAATTGCGGCTAATTTGTTTCTGCCATATATTTCAAGCAGGAACAATTATGAATGTAATACATGAGAAAGCGTAAAAATGAGAGTTTGCACCAGGGTGATTAAATATATTTTTTCAAATGAAAAGCACTTTTATCATGTGCAGGCCTCAATGAAGATAATAAATAAAATGTTGTTTGGCCATTGCACTGTTGCAACCTCTCCGGTGGTGTTGCGTTGATTGTGTGATTCACAACCAATGGGATGTGCGCGAAGAAAAACACTATATATGCGTGGCGTGAACAAGCAATAAGAAGAGATATTTTTTGTGGAACATGACACCACGCTGTACTCTCATCATAGGCTATGCGATTGACAAGATATTTAACCAATGCACAAGGTAACACTGCACAACTGAGGGAACAATGAATCTTACAGAAAGAACGAGGATTCTGAAGGCAATAGGTACATATTGATACAGGGGCAAGTGGAAGGCAATGATGGTGGTCAGTACATTAAAAGCAACTAGAAAAAGAACAGGTAAAATTAGATCAAGCTTGCACACAGGCCAATATGCTGGTAGCGTTTCCCCTGACCACAGCCAGGGACAGACGCTGGTGGAGTCACTGGCGCTCCCTGGAGTCACCAGACGCGTCAACAAGTTTCTTTGTAAGACCACTCAGAAAAGGGGCAGTGGACTTGCCATACACATCAGTGGTCTCAACTGCCACTGGTTGAAAGTGGTACTTGCTTTAGAGGTCATGATATTTTTGGCATTTTGTGGCCGCAAAACCAGCCTGTCTGGCAGAGTCTTTATAGTAGCCCTGAGTAAAAGTGTCTACAACTGTTGCGTCCCACACTAGGCTTAGGCCTCTGTACCAGGGGCCCAAACTCAGGCCATCTGGCCTCCTTCCATCGTTAGACAGGCCGACAGGCTCCAAGGTGGAAGGGGGACCAATGCGAGTCAGTGACCTCTTGAGGATGGAGTTAATGGCTGAAGAGAGATTGCGACGCATGATCTCTACTGTTGCTTGCTGTCACGGTGCAAAGCTTTGCGCACATGCCGATCGGGCTTTTCCGATCGCAACAGTACAATGGCCTGGCCTGACTTTAGATTACAAATACATGTATAAAAAAGAACCAAACTTCAAAAAGTAGTGCAAAAAGCATCATTATTTGCAAGTACCGAAAAGAAACGTTGAATATACAAAATCCATTATTGGAACAAGCCTGTACACATTTCAAAAGTAAGCCTTCTTCCACAATATCTTCCATAGCTTTGCATTTAATAGCTTGAACAATTGTTTGTTTCCTTGGTGTTTTTGTAAGGCCACAGCAGTTAAATTCTTGTTTTCACAAAGTTAGATCCCATAATCGCATGAACACTTGCACAGCAGGTGTAGACATTAACCACTCAACTAAGTTCACGTTGCTAGTAGAACTCAAGGTGATATATGGACAAAGGTGGATACAGTTCGAATCGCAAAATTGTCTCAGCAGAGCTTTTGCCATTCATGGCAAAATACACCCCCATTTAAAAATCTGCAAAATCGGATCACAACTAAAATTTCTGATATGTTCAGAATAATCACATAAAAGCATCTAAAATTTTCTCAGTCCGATCCGTCCGATACAGTCCTAATCCGTGCTCATATCTGATATGTAGGACACTTTTACTACAGCGAAGACCTAAACTGGGCCACACAAAACCTCCGACTGGGCCACGGGTTGGACATATGTGGTCTTAGTCGTCGGATTTGTGTCAGATATGCTTAGATTATAAAATTTGAAATCTTGTTAGACTTTGAAAAAGTAACCTAATAAAACTCTTTGAGAAATATTTTTTTAGAAAAAGTTTTTTAAATTTGATCGAAATTCAACAAAATTCTGTTTATGTGGGCTTTTACAACACTCATGTCTGGAATTATGAATTGTCAACTTCTTGCAATAATTATTCTGTCTACTAAATCTGGCGCTAACAGCAACCTGAAATTTATAATTTTATTTGGCATACCTGTCAAAACTCATGGTGTATAATAGGAGTGGTTACTGAAAAACGTTTACACAAAAATATGGTTTTCTGAGTAAAAAAAATGAATGGAGCCTGTCAGTTTTTGCCGAAGTGTGGTTGATAAATTGATTAATTTTTCGCCGTGTGACACTGAAGGTCAAGAAAACAAATCGTGCGTGCGCTTGCCGCAGAATCCATCCTGAGTCTTCCAGACTGCAGACCGGGATGATGGTGGTCAAGCATGGGTAAAGAGCTGAGGTACGTACAGCAGAGGTGTACAGGACCCGGATGTGAGGACTCGAGTCCGGCAGGATTCAGCATTTTTTGAACAAACCGGATCGGAACCGGACGACGGTTTTCATCTAGTTTATGGCTCAGGATCAGGATTTTCAAATTTCATTTTTTTGGGATTTGACCCCAACACAATCATCAAAATAATTTTTGCAAAGATTTAAAGGATGTAATGTAGTTCACATCAATTACAAATGTGTGAAAAACTCGCTGTAACACCGGGCGTTTCGTGCACTGCATGGCACCAGTCCATGGGCACCACCATAACATCCAACCTTGTGTTGCCACTTCTGATGTTTTAACATCAGATCTGATGTTTTGAGAGAAATTTCTGTCTGATGTTTTGGCGACAAATCTGATGTTGAGCGGGCTGTTGTAAGTTGTTGTTATTATCCACATTTCTTCTCTTTCTAGGTTGACAATAAGTTAGATTCATATACAATTTTTAAGTTTTCATCAATTTCTCAAGTCTCAACCTCATCATGTGTGTTTGATTGTCGTTCCAAACTGAAAGCGCTCCAAACCAAACGCTGTGTTGAGAATAACATTTTATGTTACGCACGAACGACTTCTCCATTTAGTGACGACACTTTTGGACAGTGGTTCTTAACTGTTTCTATTCCACGCCCCCTTCAAAGTTGCAATCGTCCTTTGTTTCAAGCCTCCTGACATGAAATAAGTTGTAAAGACAAATGTACTTGTTGGTGAATTAATTGATCAAACTTTCCATGTTGTAGAGCACATAAAAGCTCGCGCTCCCCTAGAAATTTATTGACGCCCCCCTGGGAGGTGTACCCCTCGGTTGAGAACCACTGCTTTCGGAGTAGGACAATGAGGTTCAGCGCGCTTTGTTAGGTATGGTAATGGAAGTATTTAGCTCAGGGGTTCTTAAAGTATTGCCTCATTACCCCAAGGGGGTATTGAGATTAGATATTGGGAGTGTTCAACAATCAATGTATTAACACCCAATCATTACATTCTTTCTAGCAATCTTGCAACACGGTACCCACATGAAGTAGAAAATTATTGTCGATAAAGGTGATGCAGCCTTTGAATTGACCTTTTTCCTCACTATTCTAGTGAATATTTATTTACCAGTTCTGTTTTGATTCTTACATTTTTTTGTTATCAAACTGTTGAAAAGGGGTATCCAGATTGACGAAAATTTGATTTAGGGGTATTGAGGCGTAGAAAGTTTAAGGACCACTGATTTCGCTTATTATATGAAACTGTAATGTAAAAATCTGATGTTGAAGAAGGCGACAATCTGGTGTTGACGAGACTGACCCCAGTGGCAACACTGATCCCATCAGTTCACTATCATCAGGCTCAGTACAACGTGATGTCAGATTACATTTGTAAATTGTGAGTTGTCGAGGTCAGAGATGTGGTGTTGCTGTGTCTATTTTGCTGTAATATCTATTTTAGTGTGCATCAATATCAGTTAGTGCTTAGGCTATTTGCTTATCGGTCATCAGTTCCTGTTAGTGGATGTAGCAAGTCAGAGTCTAGCAGGCTTAAGTTGTTTTGTGATTAGAAGTTTAACTGGTAATACTGCTTTCAGCGTCATGTTTCATTGGATCACCTTGGTTGACTGTATTTTCTGGATCTGATTTTTCGTGCCATATTTGTTTGTGTGGTTTCATTTTTCCTAGTCTGTGTTTGGTAAAAGCTTTGCTTTTCAGAAAGGAAGTGGCTATAGGTCCGTTGAGAGTGATATGGTTAGAATAAAATGTTGACTTTGACATTCTAACAGCACCGTTGTAGCAGTGTAGTGAATGCGTCTACAGCTGCTGTGTGAATGGTTTTGGTTCGAATCTCGCTTTGGTGCCTTTCATTTTGATAACAGTCAAATCGTTGCACTTGGGGCCACTTTTTTACTTTCTTCAAATGTTTCCAAACTTTTGTGTTCAGATTAGCGTTAGGTTAGAGTTAGCTTAGCTTAGGGTTAGGTTAGGGTTGGGTTAACTTGGCTTAGGGTAAGGTTAACATTATGTTAGGGTTAAGTTAGGGTTAAGGTTAGGTTTAGGGTTTATCTTTTACGTTTAGTTTGTTTCTACCAAGCCTACTGCCCTCTCGTCATGCGTAACTGTTACGTCACAGGTGGCGTATTCATAAGTTTTCTACTTTCAAGATCTGCAGGCATATCTTATAGCCACTGCCTTAATTTAAACTTCAAGGAATCAGCCGATAGAGCTCTTGTTTAGATTTTGCAATGATTCAACTTGTACATAAATGTATTCAAGTGACAAGTCTTGACAAAGGTGACAAACAAGTAAATCAATTGGCGAATTTTTATATAGGAAATCTATTTCACATAGCACTAAATATGTATACTTAGTCCTACAATCTGCAAGCAATGCTTTGCTTATGGATGAAAAGCTGATAGTGATGGGCTGAACCAAGAGCAGAAAAAGCAAGCAAACTCAATGCTAAAATGAATATAAGTCATAAACAAGTCTAAAATGCAACTTTCCCATATAATTGCTTTCACTGGAACCCCAAAACTATCTGATGGTAATTGTTGAGCAATACACAGACAAACATATTGATGTTGTGACTGAAATAGAGTATTGGTAAAATACGTAGGAATGATTGCTTTCAGAAAGTTGGCAAACTATAGGAAGTGTTTCTAAAATTAAATGCTGAATGCATTGATAGGAGTTAACAACATAGCTTGCTTACTGGGTGGGGCAATAGGTCAAACTAACACAATTAAAACAATGCAAAAGTTTTCCATTGATTTTTTTGCTGTATGCTTCTAATGCTCTTTTGTGTTTGAGTTTTCTTGATATATGTATGTTGCACATTTTCTGTAACAGAAACATTTACCTTCCTATGTTTTTTCATAGCAAGTAAGCCGCACAGATTTAGTAGTCTTTTAGAAAATTTGGAAATCACTTTCTCTATTAGTAGAATCCATTTTTATGATATCAATATTTGTATTTTATTCATAATTATTTTGGGTTTTGACTGGTATTGCCAACAAATGTTTCTGGAGATACAATTTTCTTGCGCAAAATTGCATAAGTTTGTAAAACTGGCTAAATAGTAGGTTCTTTATAACTACATATGCAACATGAAAACGTGTTTCATCTTGTTGAAATGATCAAAAGTTCTGCATGAGTTAACAACTACCACATGCATTGGTAATTAGTTGCAACTTAAACTCAAAATGTGCTTTATCCACAGTGATGATGGTATTTGTCCCATGATCTAGTCTTGTTGATTTCAAGCCCACTTGAAGCTGGATATGAATTTGCACTCTGCTTTGTCTCAACTTCACAATGAAGAGCTTGCTGATGAACCTCAGCACATAGTGACATGGTGCAGGTCGATAGATGAAATACTCGGTGGAGGTGTATCAAGGGGCTGTGTTACTGAAGTTGCTGGTGAAAGTGGTTTGGGCAAAACACAGATTGCATTTCAGTTGTGTGTCTCTGTACAATTACCATCACTTTTGGGTGGCTTGAGTGGAAAAGCTGTTTTTATTGATACTGAAAACACATTTGTTACTAATCGAGTGGCACAAATTGCCACTGCAACATTGCAGGAACTTAAAACCATTGCGAGCAAACAGCCTGTTTCATTGCCATCTATTGATGACTTTCTTAGTAACATTTACTTGTTTCGATGTCTTACCTCAGTTCAACTGCTTGCTACTACACATCAACTGCAAACTTTTGTTGATGCTCATCCACAAGTTAAGTTGGTTGTTGTTGACAGCATTGCAAACTCACTTAGAGCAGAAGAAGATCTACGGACTCGAACTGTTCTTTTAAATCAGCTTGCTTTAAACTTTAGAAAACTTGCCCACAATCACAATGTGGCTGTGTTGTTAATTAACCAAGTAACCACTAAATGCAATGCACCAGTAGGCACATTCGGTATATATCCTGCCCTTGGAGAAAGCTGGAGTTATGTTGCTGCAGAAAAGGTTATGCTACTGCGAAATGGTTGTAGAAGGCAAGCTTTGCTTTTCAAGTCCAGAACTAGACCTAGAGCACTGGCTGAATATATTGTAACAGAAGGTGGTATTAGAGATGTTGGTAATTTTTCTAGAAGTAACAACAGCTATTTAGAAGTAAAAGACACATCACATTTGACATGCAAAAAGGTTTCTTCCGCTGATAAAGATCCTAATACAAAAGTAGAAAAAGTTCATTCCGGGTACACCAATGATTTCATTAAGATGCAAGAAATTTCCAAAACTTGCATTCAGCTTTCTCAAAAGCAGCTGAAAGAATGCTTCCCTTGTGATTATTCAGAAGCAATTGAAATCAGTAATGAGCCATGCCCGACCAACCAAGGTGAAAGTGATGACACTGCATTTTCAGCAGCTGAACATGAAAATGTTAAGAACAACCACCTTTCACTGTCTCCTTGTTTGTTGAAACGTAGACCTGAACTTATTTTGGAAAGTGCAAATCAGTGCCTTGAGGCTGATCCAAGCGTTTTTGAACCTCCAAAATCTCCGGTGCTTGCCCATGCTTGCAGGAAGAAAAGAAAACGATCGTCGAAGTGATTGGTCGCCTTTCATATCTGTGTTTCAGTGCAAAAGTCCTACAGTTCATGTAATTTTATGAAAATAAAATATAGCGTTATGACGTGCAATGGAGATTAACTTTCTGGCTTGGCACAGTTCAATATATTCTCATTTTCGGTGTTTTTAGTGCGGTATCACAATGTGTTTTCGGTTTTCGTCAAGTATCATGTTGGTGGGCACATATTTACAAGTTTGTTTGAATGCAATTCCAAACGTTGGCGGAAGTTGGAAGGGCTCTTCTGCAACCGTTTTTGAGTTAGCATTGAAATGCCCGTGTGTCTGTGTGATGGCAAATAGATATACTATCAACTTAAGTTGTACTTGTAACGTTAAAAATTTGTCATTAGAAAATTTCGTTCAGTTCCCTGTCGGGTCTTACCGCAGAATGAGCGGAGTTGATCACCCGCAGACCACTTGTTACATCCAGACTGGGCGTAAAAAGTGCTGATAATGAAACTCGATCTCGAATATTAAAAGTTCTGCTGTGCGGTTCCACATTTTTTATTTTAGGTGCTAGTCTTCGCTCAGGTTTTAAACAGTGAATGTTCCCCCAACACAGTGAAGGTTTTTGTGAGCTACCCTTGGTTAAATTTATGTTTAATCACAGTTGCTCGCTGAAGCTTTTGTCACTTTGAAGTCATATAACTGAATTTAGTCATTATTTTTTCTACCAGTAGTTGGAGGTTGCGTAATACGATAAATCCGTCTACATGGTGCTTGATTGCCATGCATTATTTTTGAATGTCATACGAAATTTTCTGGTATTTGTACGAGTTTTGCTAGCACTGTGACGACAGTATTGTAGAAGGTGCGTAAATTGCTTTCTGTTTTATACAAAACAATCTAGACTTTTCATCGTGAAACAAATCCTATGAAAAATTCTTGAAATTTTAGTTCAAGCAAAACACGCCGATTCTAGATTTATTAAAAATATTGTTTCACTGAAATTCGTCTTGAGCACTGAACTGATCTGCTAGTACACTGCAAACCACAGCTCAAAAGTTTTTTCATTCGGACGCGCGCTTTACCTTTTTGTGTTTTTGCAGCGAGCTGAAAATTGTCTTGTAGAGGAGCTCAAGCGTTTAACCTGGACTATTTGCTGCAATGCTAGGTTAAAGTTGCTCGACTTACAGTGAAAAGTTTAATCGACTTCAGACATAGTGTACCACTTCGTTTGTATTTTTGCTTACTGAATGGTAAGCCCTATTGCGCTGATATCGGCTAAGTTTCCCAGCATATCGTCACTCATATTGGCCAATTGTGCTGCAGGTATTTTGATTTCAGAAAGAGATGTTCTACACTGAATGAATAAATGCACTTCTTAAAATTGACAAAACAATAGCGTACTTCAATAAAAAATACCCGCCGCTTTGTCGGAAAATTTTTGACCTTGTAAATTCCGATGAATAGTTTTTTCAATAGAGTGACATGAAAACAGCATGGAAATGCACTCCATGCGTTGATTTAAAATTTGTGTTGCCAGTTAGGACAAGTATTTGCTGCAAAATCAAATGGCACAAACAACGAGGGTTGGAATCACTGAACTCAATTTTTGAAATCGATTTTTGCCCTAAAAATCCTGCCCGCGTATCTGCGCTGTTAGATGAAGGCTATACGCAAACCTCCTGCTAACTACACCCATGGGAAGCGACCCAGAGGTCGTCCAAGGACCAGGTGGCGTGACTACATCTCCGACCTTGCTTGCCTGGTCCCGACTTGGTGTGGAGCCAGCAGAACAACCTGCAACCTCTCCGGTGGCGTTACGTTGAATGTGTGGTTCACCACGAACGGGATGTGCGCGAAGAACACAAATATATATATGTGGCGCGAACAAG
>Ga0210059_1011726_pt1 | contig 13357 bp, 5 predicted proteins | sample Ectturendosymbi2_FD_188042 | JGI IMG/M metagenome (GOLD analysis project Ga0210059, IMG submission 188042) | Ecteinascidia turbinata endosymbiont from Florida, USA - Sample 2 (SPAdes) (version 2) | ecosystem: Host-associated > Tunicates > Ascidians > Unclassified | place: Key West, Florida...
GTCATAACAGGTCATTTTCTCCCTGTTTGAGATCTTTCAATTTAACACGCGAACCTCGCATCCACTGAAAAAAGTGCGGCTGGAAAAGTCGGGCTCACTTTACCTAGGTCAATGGTATGTGATGCATAAGTCGGTAGGCATTGCTGTAGGCAACTTGTAAGCATTTTATACTAGTCTGTCTTTTGTGTATTTTTTCCACAATTGGAACAAATACACACAGATTTCCTGGCCATTGTATGAATGTCAGAGTTTTTTTATTGTGTGGAATAAATGAACAATTCTGCATGATAAAGATCTGTTTCCAGCACCAGCATCATCAAACAAAATCGCTTAGGCATTTGCCATCAGAAGCATAAGCACTGCTGGAACCATATTGCCATTAGGTGAACCTGATTGGTTGAAATGGTCATGTGACAATACAATATGCTTGGATTAGCATATTACAGTCTTTATCACATGACCTGAAACCCTAAACCTAACCTGGAAACTAAAAACCCTAAATCTATACTTTTGAACCAGCTATGTCCAGCCCACAAGGCCGCATGCAGGCTAGTTCAAGGTTTTTGTGTGGCCCAGTTTAGGTTTTTGCTGTGGTACAAGTAGCCTACATATTGACAACTCGTCCTTATTTCGACAATCTTCAATTTATCATTTTTATGCTGGTCCTCAGTGTCACTTTATCACATCTGTACTGCATGCTGGGCAGGGTTGATTGATTTAAATCAGTGTTTTAAATCATGATTTAAATCAAGCAATAAAAATGATGATTTAAATGAAACAATAAAAATAAAAAACAAGCAAAAAATCAGTCATTTTAGAGCCTAGTGTGATATCTATGACACATTTAATTAGTATTTTAATAGGTTTTCGTTCTAATTTGGCCTGTACAGTATTAGTGTAGAAGACAAAGAGTTCTAATGTGACACAAGTTAAAACCACTTGAAGTTTTATCAATTATAGCATCTGTGAGGTCACAGATTCTATGTCATTTAACTGCAAAAATGACATATAGACTAAAATGACTAACCCTTGCAGATTCAGAAGTCATAATTTTTAGAATCCCGCAAGGTTGAAGATGTAGACTGGCATAAAGTGAAAGTTGCATTTAAATTCCCTTAAATATGAAGGTTGTTGTCTGTAAACATAATTATGGAACATATTTTGATTCATGAAATCAATATATTATTATCATAGGTTTTTAACATTTTATGCATGTATGCCACGAGTATCAGTGATATTACTATATAACTGGCAGTTTCAGTATTGGCATTTTGGTAAATATTTCATTTCGTACATCGGTACTGGTGTTGTGAACTTATTTGCATTAAGGGATATTTCATAAGTGCAAAAAAGATTGAATGAAAGTTCAACTATTTCTAGCCAGGGTTTGTTGATTTAAATCACTTCATTAGAATTAGTGATAAAAAAAATCAAAAAGATCAAGCAAAAACTCGTATGCAGTTTTGAAGCTTTCTGTGATTTGTATGACACATCTAATTGGTATTCTAATCACTTTCACTTATTATTAAAGAAGGCAGGGGCTTCTTATGACGAGACAAGTTATAAAAGCAATTAAAGCTCTATCAATCATAGCAACTGTGAGGTCACAGATTCTTTGTCAACTAACTGCAAAAATGATATGTGGTGGACTAAAATCACTAACATTTGCAAACTCAGAAGTTAGAACTCTCAGAATGCCACAAGTTTGAAAGTATAGGCTGGCATAAAGTAGGCCTGTAGCCAGGTTTTGAGGTTTGGAGGACAAAATAATCTGTTAGGGGGCCAAGTTTTTGTTTTTAGTATGGTATATGTTTGGAACAAACTTTTCTGGGAACAACAAAATTTAGGGACAATGCCCCAATGGCTACAGGTGTGGCATAAAGTAAAAGTTACATCTAAATTTCGGCAAATATGTAAGCTGTTGACTGTAAAAATCGTAGTTTTGGAACAAATTTTTGGTTCAGGTTCATAATAACACATATATATATTGTAGGTTTTTACCATTTTATGCACGTAAGTTATACTTTTGCAAAATCTGAACTAGTGAAAGCTGCGTTACAATAATCAATTTGAACAATAGACTTCGCACTGAAAAGGCTGGCAAGCTTATATTTTTGTTCAAGCTTCTTAACATGCCATAAGTGTTAATGAAGTTGATGAACTGATGGTTTGAATATTGTCATTGCAAAATATTTTGTTTTTCTTTAAAACCCTTTTTAGTGACAGACAATACTGAATTCTCAACTGAAGCAAAAAGGCACATGCACATGTGTGCACCGAAGATGAAGTGGAAATTTTTATAGGTACTGGAGCTCTGCTGGTCATCTTCACTCATATTTGTAGGCAACAACCCATCATTCACTGATCAAGGTGGCGGAGCAGAGCTTCGGCAGCTCGACACCACTAGTGTGGACGCAGCCAAAACTCAACTGGAATTGATTGAATTCCAACAGAATGTAGCAGTGAAAGAAATATTTTTAATGGCACACCTGACAACTTCTTGTCAAAGGAAGGTATCTCCTAATTTTTCCACTTCTTGCAAATCATCAGTGGAAATTCTAACAGTGTTTGGGTCTACCTGCTGCTGCTGTAGGGGTGAATTGCCCCCTCCTGCAAGCTACAGTAAATGTAAAACTCGGGCTCCAACTTGGCTTATACTTCAGTTTCAGTATTTTTTAGTTTTCAGTTTTTTTTTCATTTTTCAGAGTATTTTTTGGTTATTTAGAGTTTTAGTATAGTCGTCCACATCCGGATTCACCGTCATTTCTCAGTTTTTTTCTGAGTGTTGCTAGCGATCCCCCACAGTGGCCAGTGGGCCTTTTTCAGGTATGTTTTCCCTCCTTTAAACATCTAGTTACACCACTGACTGCTGACAGTCCGCACTTTCAAAAAATGAATTCATATAGAACAAGTTTCACATCTGTATGATGAATAAAACCTTCAACACTCCCTTCTATTCACTGTCACTACCTTGGAACAAAAAATTAGGTTCGTGCCAAGAAGCACAAAATGCCATTGCTCCCACAAAGCAGAACAATAAATAATGCTGACAACGTTTGTTAATATCTGTATCCATTTACCGGATTTTGTATATGTATATAGCAGTGGTTCCCAAAGTTTTTCGAACCGTTACCCAAATTATAGTAGTGATTATGTCTTATTACCTACCGATAAAATATTTTCGCATTTCATGTCGAAAATTTCTTTTGCAGTGATCGCTTATAATACAGAACAACAATATGGTTTGGTTCTGTGTTATCCCTCGAAGAATGGCATATTACCCCCGGGGAGTAATTTATCCCCAGTTTGGGAACCACTGCTATATTGCCTACAGTATAATCGTATTAAGTTCTCATATTATGTTTTTTGTTAGAAAAATCCAAGACATGTCACATTTGCATGATTTTATGGCAGTGACCGGACCTTGAAGAATGTTGATATTTGTAACTGTTCTTAAAATAATTGAGTAGCCCTGTGCTAGTGTCACGAACACGGCATTGTATCTGGTTTGAACAGTACAATAGTCCCAGCAGAGCCTTTCTTACTGGTGGCAAAATATACACTACCAGTCATTTAAGAAGTTTTGTTGTTAAATGTTTTCATTTTGTGTTTATTTGTACTCTTCATGGTTGGGTTGTGCTGGATAATGTAGTTATGATTGTGCAAATTATGATTGTATAACTAACAAATGAGATTGGTTTGGGTTTCTTTCTTGTCTTTAATGTCAAAATTAATACAAGTTTAGTCTAACTTTATTATTTTGTGCTTGTTTAGCAGGAGTGTACAACAGTTGTTTTAATTGTTGGCTTGTAAATTTTGTGCACCAATGTCACAGACATACTTAACATAAACCTTTCAATTAGTGGAAGAACTTGTGACAGTACAATGGGTGGTCTATGTACTAGCTGTCGCCCCCAAGTCCCTAAAGATGAAGATTCTTCAATAAAAAAGCACGGCAGTTGGCTGCGAAGAAAAACTAGCATTAGTGCTGCTTTTTCTTTTGGATCTAGTCCACACAAAGACACTGAAAGTGAATCAGCGCTTGATGAACCTACTGCTGCTGTTTCCCCTTGTGCCACATTAGATATAAATACTGCAGGTGAAGAAGACCTAATGACCTTACCTCAAGTTGGAAGGGTAATAGCTCATAACATTGTTCAATATCGTAAAAAAATTGGTGGTTTCCAAAGAATTGAGGATCTTGCATTAGTGAGTGGAATAGGTGCATCAAAACTAGAAAAACTTCGAAAAGAGATCCATGTTTCAATGCCTAAGCCTCGAAAAAGCTCTGATAGTACAAGTAACTCAACTGTGGTTTTGCCATTGAACATAAACAAAGCTACGGTTGCACAGCTATCAGCATTGGATGAGATAAATGTTGACCTTGCTGAGAAGATTGTGCAGTACAGAAAGCTGAATGGCCCTTTTCAGCGCACTACAGATTTAGTAGATCCAGCTGGACTGATTGATACACCTGCTTTGTTAAAACTTAAATATTCGCTTAGTGTTGGCAATAGCACTAGTGGACATTCTCGCAGTGCGAGCAATTGCTCTTCGCGCTTGATAAATACATATCCATTCACTGGACCAGAATCATTTTCTTCTTCTCGCCCTCGTATTGAAGCTGCCTCACACCATTGTAATAACCGGCCTGTGGTTCGAATTGCAACATGGAATCTTCAACAGTTCTCAAAAGAAAAAGCCCAAAATCCTGGTGTGAAGGAAGTTGTTTGCATGACTTTGTTGGAAAATGGTATAAAAGTTCTTGTAGCCCAAGAGTTAGCTCACCAAGATGCTCTAATGTTGATTGCAAATGAGTTGAATAGCCCAACTCTTCCAAATGTCCAACGTTTTAAAGGTAGTAGGGGGCCTTGGAAATGTGCAGTATCCTCCACTGCTGCTGGTCAGATGTATCAAGCCTCTGAATATAATGGATTTCTCTGGGATGCAAGTGCCAGCATTACTTTGTATAGTCATTCCCTGTTGGAAAAACCAGCATCTGGAAAAGAGTTTGTCCGGAGACCATTTCTTGGTTATTTCAAGGTACTACAAACTTTTTAAAAATATCTGTTGTTCAAAAAGGTGTTGGATTCATTAAAGAATGTGCTCTTATTTAGTTTTGCTGTGCTGGCCGTTACAAATACCAGGGTTTATTTTAAGGCATTTTCGGGACCCGATTCAATTGAAAATCGGGTCCCTGCAATAAGAGAAACTCATCATCAGGTCCCTAGAATCAAAGAAAATCGGGTCCCTATAATCAGGGAAATTGGGTCCCTACAGGTTCACATCGGGTACCTAACATTTTCCTTAAAAAAAAGCTGCAACTACTCAAGCATTTGAAATTTATCTGAATGTTTAATACAGTGGTTCCCAACCTTTTTAGGCTTGCGGCACCCTACAAAACAGAAATATAATTTCCGGCACCTAGTGGCGAACCCATAGCAATTTGGATTGAGTTTTAGCAACATTTTGAAAATATCTTTTCAATGATATAATAAAAAACGTATTAGCTCGCGGCACCCCTGGGTATTGCAAATGGCACCCCAGGGTGCCGCGGCACCCCGGTTGGGAACCACTGGTTTAATATTTTCAGTTTTATTATGTGATACTAAGAACTATCAAGTGATGATATTTTGTTTATCCTTCAAAAAATGGTTGCATCCTTCCATAATATTTGTTAATAATTATCAGCTTGCTGCTATAGTTCCATGTAAGTTGTTTTCCTGGACGTTTATGTCAACAAAGCACGTACAATCTTGAAATTTGCACTGTTGCCAGAATGTTGTGATAAAAACAAGCACTCATACTGTTGTTGTTTTCACTGAGACATTTTGGTCACTGAAACATTTCAGAAATTTGTCCCACAGTAGCATCAAGCCTCACCGCAACAGTAGTTATTAGTCTATCATTTCAGACATTGTGACTGAATTGACTTAAATACTTAAAAAATAATTCGGTCTATGACCAAACAAGAAACCTAGCACTCATATGATAGATACATGAGTACAACATTTTAAAGCTGGTGTGCTGTTTCAATGTTTGATCCCCTTTAGTATTGCCTGCACACACCAACTAACACCTACTCTGTGATCAAAAAGGGTACTTACTTGAATGTAGATATGTGCAAGTTTGAATCATTGCAAAAAGATAAAAACAGAGTGCAGTTAACTGATTGCTCGAAAGCATACAGAAAAGCTAGTGTTTTTAAGTGTTCTCTGATGTGTTACAACTCAGCGTTTTTGCCATTTCTTGTGGTCTTTTACTAGCCCTAGTGATACGGACCATGGGTCTGAGTTGAACATGTAAATAATGAATAAATAACGGTATTAGTAAAAACTGCAATAATCATAATCTACTCAGTCATCTTACCCCCATGGTTGATAACTACTCGCACAGTCCCTGCTCACTACTTTTTGAAATCATCTAAAATTGGCGTTTCTTTAAAAGTATAATCCTTTTGTCATTTTAAACAAACTTGCAGTTTTTACTTCGTGGTCTGACATCTAGTTTCAGAGACAAATTTCTGACCTTTAGAGTTTCTTGTTGATTGGCTCTATTCCAGAATGTTCGGTGGAAATTTTTATATATAGGTCGTGTAGGTCAGTTGAGTGGTTTATTCAGTTAGTTTTAATGTTTGCAGGTTGACCAATTTGACGTCGTACTGGCTAGTGTTCATCTTAAGGCCGTTGGTCATGTCAACACTGAGGGAGACATTGGTAAATTAACGCGAGAAATTAAGCTTCTTCCGCAATTTGTTAAAGCACTTCAAGCACAGATACCTGAAGAAAAAGATCTGCTTGTACTGGGAGATTTCAATTTGGAGCCTGATGAAAATTATTTTGATGTATTACGAGATAAAATGTTCGAACCAGTAGTACCGGCAACTACGCCAACGAACATCAGTACGAACAACATGAAGGGCTCCCGCTGCTATGACAACATATGGCTCAGCGCTACGGCGGCAAAAAGTTTCAGCGGCGCATGGCAAGTAGTGCGAACTGGCTTAACAAGCCCATGGATACCAGACGGTTGGTCATGGGGCGGCGTAGTGTCTGACCACTGCCCAGTTTGGGCTGAGTTCTTTGTTGATCGAGATGCCGACCCGGAAGCTGTGAACAAAGATGTGAGTGGGCTGACACTTAACATTGGTTGAGCGAACTTCGAAGTGGTGTTTGTCCGTTGAAAACTGTGATCGTGCTACTAGACCTGTGGTTGCTGAAGTAATTTTCGTGTGTCGATGTACTGTGGCTACTACATGGATTGAATTTACAACATTAATTTCGTGTCGCTTGACTTCTAATCTTGTAAAACAAATGTTATCAGTTGTTTGTTGCACATCTACATTATAATATGATACCTGCTGATTTGTCTTTATTCAACTACTGAACTCCAACTGCTGAAGCGCGGCACCACCGCCCAGGGTTGTTGCAAATTACGTTTTTAACGGTGACTTTTAGTTTGTAACTGTCGTGACGTGCGGTTTTTTTGCTGCATAAATTGCGCGTTTTGTGAATGCTTTCTCAAATTTTAGCCATAAAATGTGATTTTGTATCATACTTCAAGATTTCACATGTTTTATAAGTGAATTTTAAGCCACGTGATTCGTTCATTCTAAGCGCCTTAGCACTTTTTTCAAAAACGTATGTAACTGTCTATGAATCGCTTTCCAACAAACGACAATGCCTTTTATCAGGCGTTGGACGACAGGCTTCAATCACCGTCAGGACATCAATGCACTTAGCTTGTGAATGTTTCCTTTAGATCAGTGGTTTTCAGCCTGGGGTCGCGAGTAGAGTAGATAGTTTATGTACGCGGCTCACAGTAGTAGTACATTTGCTTTATTCGAGTTTTAGATGAGGGTCGTTATAGTGGGTTGATATAATTGGTAGTGGTACAAAAAAGGTTGAAACCTACTGAGCATGCGATTGCATTTGCTTTGGGGCTATTGACAAAGCAGTTTGTTGTCAACCGATATCGATCGAGGGCTCACGTATTGAATAACATTGTTGCTTTAACGAAGCGCAGCATAGATTCTTATTGCTGCCCCCCCATGTGTGTGTTGGATTTCAGAAGTTGCCAAAAAAGGCCTTTTTATCCCTTTTGCCGAAAAAGCGCTTTTTACGATGATAGATGACGACTGCCTCGTACATGGTGAAACATTTTAGTGATTGAATTTTGCAAGTGACTGCGCGTGAGCTTGCTGCGATATTATCATGTTTTAAACTATTGTAGTTTTGGTGCTGCTACTGTTCTACGAATCAGTGTTGCGGGGTCGTAAGGAGTCGGAGGTTTTTGGGTGGAGTCGGATTCCTAACAACACTGGGAGCCGGAGTCGGATTTTTTGGTCCGACTCCGACTCCCGCATGTCTAGTTGGATCGTTTCTACATCGCAATCCTAAATTGGGAACTTCTGTTGAAATGGTGCAATTTCTTTTGAAACTTTTGTTGAAACAGATTTCTTACTGTGTACCACGACTTCCATCGATTTTAACAGCCAAATTTCATTCCCTTTGTGTTAAGGAGTCGGAGTAGGAAATTTTGGAAATGTCGGGATTCGGAATCGGAAATTTTGGAAACTTGGGGTCGCAGTTGGAAATTTTGGGAAGTCGGAGTCGGATATTTTACCTCCGACTCCGCAACCCTGCTACCAATAGGTACTTCGTCGCAGTGATTATAATTTTGTATGATTGACGTGATCTGGCATTACGTTTCAGTTGTGCCTTGTTTGAAAAAGGTGTTTGATGAACAAAAAATAGTACTGCAGCCGTTAAAAAAAGTGTTGAAAAGTACTAAAAAATAGTAGTCGCTCGTCTGCTGAACGCATCGCAAAACCGTTCGACCCCGATGATACAATTCCCATTTTGTGATTTTGATGTGGTCGATTGTATGCGTGGGTACATAATCAAATTACCCTTTACCTAATCAAAAGAAAGTTTTGAGCCGTTCCATGAAAAAATTACAGGCCTGGTGATCAGCCGGCGATAGTCGGACATCGTGCATTTCACCAGTTTGGCTTTTATCAAATTTAAAATACTTCGTTTTGTTGCTCCTGCATTTTTCCGCGACCGTCACGGAAAGTATCCTGACTGCAGAAATCTCGCGTTGGATAGCTTTGCAAATCCACTCTGCGCTCCTTTTTGCAGTATTTTTAGATAACACCATTTTTGTTGTCGCTTATTTTTAGATTACAATTTTTGAAAATTGATCTGTGACTAGGTTCACTTTTTATTGTTTAGACGACCCTTGGCGTGCAAGTTTTGTACTTGAGTTGACAACATTGTCGCGTTTGCGCGGGCCATCCTTGTCAAGTGCCTTTAGCTAAAATCAACGTGCAAAAATTTACCGTTTCTGTGAGAAATCGAAAATTTTTTTCTGTTTTTTGTTGTTTTTAGCGAATGTATCAGGCATATACTTTCGAGTTCATACGTAATTTACTTGGAAAACCAACTATAATTTGCCCCAAATTTGGCAATGTGCCATTTGGGGGGCGGTCGCAACAGGGGGCCAAAAATAATTACTTACTCTGTATCTAGACGAAATCATTTCAGAAAATCGTTCCCCGGAATTTTTTACTGGAAAAGAAAGTGAAGAGTAATAAATAATCTCTCGGCATTTCGAAGCCATCATATACCAAAAACATGTCAACACCACCCAGTGTACCAGGCTACAGGATTGCAAATTGTCCCTGTTCGTTTGTGATATGCTCTTGACAGCGAAATTACGCGCCGCCTCAAAGAATGTGCCGTGATCGTGTGGGGGGTAACTGCAACCCCCGGGGGTCCTCCACTGTAGTGCGTGTCTGGTACAAAAACCTTAAAGTCGTGCAGCAGCTGGTCGAATCCGCGCAAGTCGTTATGAAAACTACAAGGAACGGCTAATAAACAACCAAAGTTGTTCAATTCGCTCATCCCGTGGGAACTGCACTTGTCTGTTGAGATTTTATTAAATGCATTTGGATGACACGTCGCGCTGTTGCCGTTTCTCGACCACGTCCCAACGTTTGCTTGTTGTGTGCCCGTCAACTGCTGTTCTTTTCACCAAGGTACCATCTGCTGGCAAACGACGTTTTCCCTTGTTATAGTTACAATTTGTGTACGAGCAGTGAAGCGAAACAGAGATTCTGACAGCTTTTTTTAAAGTCGTATTTTCCACGCAGTTCCCATGTTTTAGAACTCATCACTTTCGATGCCCTCCTGTGTTTTCGTTGTGGTTCAAGATGAATGTCATTGACAACTCATCCAGAATGGTTGACACGTAAACGTTGTTTTTATATGCAGCCAACCAGGCCTTGGCGCTCGTCTTAAACTCTTCGTTCGCTATCGTGGCTGGATGCCATGTCACGTGATATTCCCGAAATTTTTCTTGAGTTGATCGAGGACCCAGTATTCGGTGCAAACGCTAAGCGAATCACAATTTTCTTCATCCAGCGTATTGAAATCAGTTGACGATGGACGTGCGCCTCCTACCGTGAAGTCGAAAGACTAAATTATTCCTCCTGGTGCCGCTGTTGATCGCCCCAGAATTTTTTCCGCACCCTTCTCGTCTTTGTAAAGAATTTCGTTTTCTCGCAGTTTGCTATGTCACTGCATTTTGCTTTTCTTCCTTGATTCCTTCATGCGTTTCCTGTCTGTTTGCTCGTTTTACTGTGTAATGAAGTTCTTAAACTTGCTGCTCGCCACCTACGCCAATCGACTTCTATTCTTCTGTGTTTCGTGTGAATGTGCGCGTTTTGCGGTCCGTTTGACGGTGCCGTGCTTGCTGCTGTTCGATTTCTTTCCGCTTTTCGTTGGTGCTGTTGCTGACAATACGATTGTGTTTGACGTCCCGGATAAACAGCAAAGTGCCTTGACCGTATTTTTATTTCGATAAACCGCAAATGGCGTTTCGTTTTGTTTTCGTATTTTTTTACTTCTTCACAGTTTGTGGGCGAAAGGGCCAAACTATCTGCTTTTAGCAAAGTAAAGTAAACTGCGGTGATGTCTTCATTGCAACCAGCGACGTTGCCCTGCTGCACAATGACGGGTGTTCACAGTTGATTGTGACGACTACGGGCGTCGGAGGAGGATGAAGGTGGGCCTTCCTCCCAAGCTTCTGAATTTGTTCATTTTTTGTAGAAAAATGTGTTCCTGTTAGTTTTGAATTGGCAAAATGAAATTTAACCATTGTTTCCCCCCTTGAAAAAATGCTTTTGGCCACCGCCTGGAAAAATCCACTGTTGCCTCGACTGGAAAAATCCTTCCGACGCTCATAGTGACGACCCAGTGGGTTCTCCCGCAACAGGATAACATCACTGGTAAAGATGAAGGTTCTATTTGAATAAGGACTGAGGATGCGTAATTTTACGTGAAATCGATTTCCTATTAAAAATTTGCTGATCGATCCCTTGCTTGCACCCATCGTGGAGAGTACTTACTTAAATATGAATATGTGCAAGTTTGAATCATCGCAAAAAGATGAAAGCAGAGCGCAGTCGACTGATTCCTCGAAAGCATGCAAAGACACTACTAGTGCTTTTAAGTATGGTAAAGATGAAATAACACCACAAACATGAGTTTAAATGGCGAATATTAATCGATGCATATCGACCTTGGAAGAAAAAATTCCCATATCAACAGCACATACCGACATGTGTACCCGTCATAACTTCACTCTAGTTCAGGGGTGTCAAACACACGGCCCGCGGGCCAAAACCGGCCCGTTGCGAGGTTGAATCCGGCCCGCGGGATGATTTCGTAACGTAAAAACTTCATTTGCTTGATAAGTTTATCCAGTCATACTTCGATAACTGGTGACTGGATTTCAATTACTTGAAACCTTAACGCAATTGCTTATATTTTATTGTTTCCACTGTTTTCTCACGTGAAATTTTCCCGTTTTCTGCATATTTCCTTTTGCATGTTCACACCGGTTTGAACTTTCAGACAAGTATGTATGAACATGCAAAAGTACAACTACTGTTGGTAAAGTTTAACACTAGAACTCCAGAAAAAAATATGGCTTGAGGTCCAGCGATGTCGATTTCGAAACCTTCGGAGTTCTAGGTACAACATTAACTAAAATTTGCTAAGTAAAGCTTCTATTCCAATTATTAATCGAAAAATAAACTGCACAGAAATCTGTTCGACAGGGTCAAATTTGAGAATCGGTGAAAAGCAGTAACTGCAGAAAACAGCGCATTGAATCATACAAAATTTCGAAATGGACATCGCCGGATTTCTAGTGTCAAAAAATGCACAGAAATGGTAATGAAAACCACCGGCTCAAGTAACTTCCTGTTTCAAATATGTCAACCTGAAGTGAAAACTGGGAGGACATCTTTGTAGTTTTTCGTGAAAACATGAGACAAGGAAATTGTATTGTGGCAATTCCTTGCTCGGACTTGAGCTTTTGCTTTTCCCTAAATTGCTCAGTTTAGCCTTTATTCTCCATTCCGTGTCAGCCTCGTTTCCGAAAATGTCTTTATCGAAACAGAAAAGTTGACAAAAATGCAGAGTTTTCCAACACAATTGGTCCGTTACCTATTTTTTACAGAAGTTAATGGGATACCTGTATCTTTGGTGTGTTCACAGCAGGTTTCAGTGGTGAAAAAATATAGCACTCGACACCACTATGAAACTCATCATGCCGAAAGATACCGTGGCTTGCAAGGGCAACCGAGGAGAGAGAGAAGGTAAAGGAATTGATAACAGGCTTGAAAAAACAGCAATCCGGTTTTACCAGTAGACCAGATATAAGTACAGCAGATGTGAAGGTTAGCTGCCTTACTGCTAATGACATAGCGTTAGCATCAGCATCAAAGCCATGCTGTGAGGGTGAGATCGTGAAGACCTGCATCCTAAAGGCTGCAGAAATCGTGTGTTCTGAAAGCTGAAGTTTTTGCTAATATTAGCCTGACGAGAAACACTGGCAGAGAGGGTTTTGGACATTTCTGCGAATTTAGACAGCCAACTGAAGAAAAAAGTCAAGTCGTTTGTTATATTTTCGGTTGCGCTCGATGAAAGCACGGTCATTTCGGACATTGCACAACAAGCCATATTAATTCGTGGCGTTGATGAGACTTTGTCTGTCACTGAGGAGTTCCTGGGATTGGTGCCTATGATCGATACCATAACAGCCAATGATATTTTCAACTCTCTCTTTGGAGTACTGAACAGGATGGGAATATACTGGTCCCGTGCTGTAGGTATTGCTACAGATAGCGCGCCATCAATGATCGCGAAAAAAGCAGGTGTTGCGACAAAAGTTACATAAAAAGTACAGGTTGTATGTGGAGGACGTGAATTTTGGACATTTCACTGTATTTCGCACCAGGAGGCATTGTGTTGCAAATCCTTAAAATTGGATCACGTCATGCAAG
>Ga0210059_1011727_pt1 | contig 13357 bp, 8 predicted proteins | sample Ectturendosymbi2_FD_188042 | JGI IMG/M metagenome (GOLD analysis project Ga0210059, IMG submission 188042) | Ecteinascidia turbinata endosymbiont from Florida, USA - Sample 2 (SPAdes) (version 2) | ecosystem: Host-associated > Tunicates > Ascidians > Unclassified | place: Key West, Florida...
TCGGATTGTAGCCTAGTTTCCAGTAAAAACTTCAGCGAAATACTACCACCTAACGGTTGGCGCCCAGGGCCAGGCAAAGTGGGCCAAGGTGGCCTAAAAGTCCTCCACTTATGACGTCACTCACAAATAACCCGCACCCCCCAGGCAAAAAATTTTTTTTGAGTGCAATCTACTAGACTGGCCGATCCATTTGAGCCGTTGAACAACTCTTTAGCGCAATGGGCGGAGGAGCTAGGGCGTTGCTAAGGCAACCGAAAACTGCTGTTTTTTTTGCAAAAATTGCCAAAACCAGCCATACGCCAAGGTGTTAAAATCCTTTAATTTTCTTAAAAATTAGAAGTGCATCTTATAATGTGGTGTGCCTAATATATGAATCTGGTTGTGCTTTCTCACCTAGAACCAATTTTATGTGGTAAACAGTGCTATTTTATTTAATTGCTAGTTACGATCTTTTTGTAAGCAGACCATCGTGTTACATAATAAACCAATAACAATTGCAATGAGCAGGGTATGCGGTTCCGAGAGTAGCTAACACATACCATAGATTAGGGGTGGGGAACCTATTTACTATCATGGGCTGCATGAATTGTGTATTATTGCTGGCAAGCTGCAAAATCAATTTATTTTATCATAAAATTCTACCTTTATCTAACTATGAGGAAGAGTGACTTCTCTTGACTTACTATCTAATTACCTGCTTATCATGGATCTTCGTTTTGACGTGATGTTGTGTTCTAGCTTGGGTAATGAAAATTCTGTTGTGGGCCATATCAAATGATCACACAGCCCTCAGGTTCCCCACTCCTGCCATAGATTGTATTACCTGCGAGGCTCCTGACTACATTGGCGCACACTGAACCAAACACATGCACAACTTTTATTTTATTCTATTCAAGTCTAGCAGATTAAACATATGTGACAGATCAAACTCCCTTGTATGTGACAGGTCAAACTCCCCAGTGGTGACTCCGGCACTCGGGTGTTATTGTGAAGGAGTTGAATACAGTTTGACTTATCCTCAGTTTTGCTTCATTTAATGCGCCTTATAATCCAATACACCTCATGTATGAAAAAGAACAGCTAGCATTCAATTTTTGATACTGTGCTGTATCGTCTGAAAAATACAATATTTACATTTTTGCTTCCTTGCTCAGTGTTTTTCTTATGTTGCAAAACCATTTTTTGAAAGCATGTGATAAGGTTTTTTTAATAAAATCAGAAAAACAATCTTCACGACACACTGCCATACATGTTGTTGATATAACTTTTCTTTTAAACAAATTAAAAAGTACTACCTTGGGTCTTGACCTGCTGTAGTTTCACCTATTGCAATTCAACATATGTGCCAAACTTGTCTATTCATGGTCGTAGATGATTTGGTATCACTTCCCCTACAGATAAAGGTTTTGGTCAGTTCTCACTTTGCTGTTTTTGTTGTGGTGAAGTGTGCGAGGTTATTCATAAGATTTAAGATTTTTTCTTACATTAACACCATTGGCACCAGTGTACGAATATATCATACTTTGAAATCCCACATTGAGCTGCTATTTTCACACCACTTTGCAACTCTGTAACTCGCCAGTCAATTGTGCTAGAGAGCTGTTCAAACCCTCAAAAGACTTGGCGAGTCTTCTACTTCGCAATGAAAAAAAATTTAAGTTTCAGTTTTATTGTGGGTGATGTCATAAGTGTGGTAGGTTTAGGTCTTTTTGGTCAAGGTTATTGAGCCCTGGACCCCAACTGCAAGAGGGAAGTGTTTCACTCAAGTTTTTATTTTAAACTAGGCTGATGTCTGAGTCTTCTGAGCTTTGATTGGCTTTCTAGTCCAAACGTTATGGCCAAAAACCTTATCCAAATTTAGAAAGCCAAAAATTTTTTTTCATTACAAATTAGAAGACTCACCAAGTCTTTGAGGGTTTGAACAGCTTCTAGCACAATCAACTGGTGAGTTATGGAGTTGTAAGGTGGTGCGGAAATACAGGATTTACAGCTGAATCAACCCGATGCCAAAGGTGTTAGTCTCCATAATCTTAAGCATTAATGTTTATAATATGAAACTTTTTCAGATTGATTCTCATTTTTGTGCGCAAACACTTGACAGCCTACCAACTGCAGAAGCTCCATCAAAAAAGAACAAGTGTGTTTATGTACAATGTTCGAAAAGAATGGTTTGCATTTGTTTCACTCAGCTTAATGTATTATGATCAATTATGAACTCGTAAAAATATAAAATTTAATTAATTTTGATATAACATTTTCATAAATTGTTTAGAAAAAATACACAGCTGCTTATGTATTTCCCCTTTGGGCAACAATCTCCTGTTATTTTCTGTAATTTAGTGCTTGATTAAGTTGGATTTTAATTCTAGTACAAGTAAAAATCTCCAATTTCCTGCATCAACTGCTTGCCCTATAATCCTTTATGGTTTAGAAATCCTGGTCTGTGTATAGGTCTTCAAATTCTTGGCAGTGTCCAGCATGCTTTCATCCACTAGCAATTCGGGCAACCAACAGAGTAGTGCAACCTGCAGATGATTTCAGCAAACCTACTTTTAAGAAAGCATACTATCAAGCTTGCAATTTTTGCCGCTGGTCATCCAGAGGTATTGGCATGTCAGATAAAGATTCTGGTAAGTGTTATAATATTTGTGGTTAGGTGGGCATAGAAGTAAGTTTAACATAAGCTTTGTCATACAAAAGGAAAGGGATTGTATCATAACACTGCTTTCAAGCTTGTCTATTGTAATTTTTACTGATTAATCAAGTTGCTGGTCATCTGTGTTCAGATTAGACTAGTGCTGATCACTCTATACCAGTGGTTCCCAACCTTTTTCTTACCATGTACCCCTTCAGCATTGCGACAAATGAGCATGTACCCCTACAGCATTTCAACAGATAAGGATGTACCCCTTCAGAATTTTGACAGATGAACATGTACCCCTAAAACTCCTTATGACAAAATATTTTCTCGTGATTTTTCACAGATATATTTAACAATATACATATAATGACTTTTGAAAATAATATTAAGTGATACATGCATAAAGATTTGAAAATAAGCAACATGTAAATATATTTTTACCTTCTATTGCTAACCTTAAATATACCCCTTCGGATAGGCAAATGTACCCCAGGTTGGGAACCCCTGCTCTATACATATGCTATTGGTTTAGAACTGGGGTCACCACAGTAATTGATACGGGTTCCCAGAGATTTATAACTAGATGCTACATATCGAAAATTGTGCAGTGCTCAATTATGTGGTGATTATCGTTTGAGGATGATAGATTTTCAGAGTTTGATCAGTTTTTAATGTGTGATTTTTTTGTTTGTAGTATTTCTGATATTAGTGTGGGTAACATCACCTTGACTTCCTTGTTGACATACTAATCAATGAAAGCCTTATAATTTTGTGCATGTGGTTTACTGATGTCATAGAGATAATGGCCAGCAATGGCAGTATGTCCATTCTTGCTCTAACTTATTTGAAAGAAGTTTGTTGGTTTCTAATAAAGTTAAGGCATAATTGATGACTATAATATACATGTGATTGTTTTTTTACAGTTAAGGAGGAAAACGCGATGTCTTGCGAAGTTCTATTCATGTTTTAATTGTAGATGAGGAGATTAATGTACTGAATGCATGATGCTCATGCTGCTCTGTTTAGTCTGTAAAACTGATTTCTGAAACAAATGGAGCTGGATCAGTTTCTGAGCTGATGCCTTCCTTTCACAAAATTTTGAAGATGTGTTACTTTAGATCAGGGCTTCTCAAACTATGGGTTATTCTTACTACTAATTTTGGGGTCATGAAAAAATTGGCTTGACAAATCAGAAAGAAACCTTTTGGTAGTGGACTTTATGAGAATATTAAAAGTAGGCTTGCAGCTAAATTATTTTTAGTACATTTTTAGGGGCAACACGCTGTCAGCTGTTTACAGACTGTTTGCCTGAGTTATCGAATGATAATCATCAATCAACCAAACACAAGTTATGCATTGTTACATCATCATTGTTGTAACTCACTGACCAATAATGACTTTGTTGCTTTCATTCTGACATGAGGGCAACAGGAATTTTCAAAACAGAGTTTGTGTGAATTTTGGATAAAAACAAGAAAATGAATACACAGCTATTTATGAATTAGCCTTCATAAATTCTTGCCCTTTGGCACAACATATTTGTGTGAAGTGGCATTCCCAAAATTGACAATTATCCATTTCAAAAAGTGATCCTTTTTGATTTTAAAAATGTTGAAGGTTCTTCGTCCTGTGTTTTCTATGAATGGATGATATGTGAAAAAATCGTCAACTGCATCCATTCCATTAGTTCTGCTTGATATTGTTTATAAACTAAATTGATTTTTGTTAATTTTTTATTCACTTTACTGTTTCCATTACATGGTTGTTTTATTGTTGTATATAGTTACTTTCGTGGAGTATGTGCATTTGTACAGTGTGATTTTGCCATAGACAAAAATGCCATGTGAGATTTGTGATGGGATGTTTACATGTATCATTAACGTCTAGACTCTATGTTATCCATCAATGGGGTCGCTTAGAAAATTCTTCTTGACGTGGGGTCGCAGAACAAAAAAGTTTGAGAAGTCCTGCTTTAGATGACCTGCTAAAGGTCGTTGCTTCTGTTGACCATGATGTTTGCATTACTACACCAACTGATTAGTAAATTAGTGTCACATGAAAATTGCCTGCTCCAAACCCTATAATCTAATGCATCAGTGGCTCAACGTAGAGATATTTGAATTCGGAATCCAGTGCCATCAACAAATCAAAAGGTTGTTACATGTTAGTGTACCCTGAAAACTTTGTGTTGTGTTGAATTTCTAGTTTTGTTTTAAGTCTGCTGCTTCAATATAATTCCTGGTAATATTTTAGTCAGTGGAGCATGGGAGGAAAAACCTAATCCAAATTCGTCCAGGGTACGTATAAGATTTTTGCCTCTTTTTCCTGTGCATGTTCTGTGTTTTTGCTTAAGCTGGAACAAACTAGATGATGACTGAAAACAAAATTTCACGTTTCAAACTCACTAAATATGCTATAGTGCATCAAAAGTTCTAAATTATCACGTTTATCGCAATGGTACTTTTAGAAAGTTTGCTTGCACCAGGTACTGTTTGTATAAAAATTAAAATGTTCAAGACACAATGAAAAACATGCAACTGACAAACTGTTTGACATCGGCATGTTTGACACTGACAAGGCTTAGTAACACCAGTTCTAACCAATCACATTCTTGCACCCTCTCACACCGAAAAAGAGGAACAACAAATCAAGCGCATGTGACCAAACGATTGATTGCGCTGAAAAACAACCCATAGATTCAGGAGCACGACATAGCGATTTATATGCAACTTTCTAGTTGTCAAGTCTCGCTGGCAAACTCCTTGAAACTTAGCGCAGAGCGGATTTGAAGCCAGTGCTACCGAGATCTTTCCAATGTTGAGGGCACACAAGCTTTGTGTGTGTCTTAAACCGATTGACAAAAGCAGTACTGTTTTTCAGCAGTCGTACCTGTAGCCTGAAGCAACGTGCCTGATAAAAAACACAGGACGTCCACTGCAATTTTTTTAGCAAAAATAAGTTCAAAGTAACCAAAGCAACATAATTATCGTTTAATAAAATGTACTTGCTTTCTAATATTTAACTGAATTGTTGTTATGCAAACAGTTTTGTCACAGACAGGCGGTGAAATACAAAAAGATGTGCCATCGCAAAAACGTTTCTGTGAACCTTGTGTTTCGATTTTATGCTTAGATTACTGACGCCGCAAGTCAACATGTCAACATGATAGTTTCATTAGTTTTCTTTCTGAAACCTAATCAGGCATGTTTAAAGTTCCATGTGCATTTTATTTTTTCAGTTGCAAAAGTTGTGTTATATTTTTGGCAGGTTTCGCAGTTGCTGGATTATTTTAGGTACAGCGAGCAGAAGCAGAAGGCGGAACAAGATGCTCGAAAATCTAAAAAACGAGGTTATTTGTCTGTTGCAATGCAGGCAAGTTGCATTGTGCTTGTACAAGAATGTTTCGACTGTTGCAGTTATTCTTACTGGCACCTACGATTGTCGCTCTGCTTGAGGGAGTTCTGAAAAGTAACGAATTGAACCAAAGTTCAAATTTGTTTCCGTTAAGCTCATTTTTTAACATCATTAATTCTGATTGCATTTATGCACTGTGATTAACTCATTCCTCCGCAAGCTGAAAAAGTGAATTATATCAGCAGTACTCGCGGGTGTCTTGAAAGAATGGGTGCTACTTTTAGCCAGTGCCCCTCAACGGAGTCCCCGGGAGTCCTATTGGCTCCCAATAAAAATATGGGGGTCCCTAGAAAAAGGACCCTCATGTCACGATAAAGTAAGATATTGGTCCCCAAACCAATATCTTCAGGAATAGACGTCCTTGTGGTTGAAAAATCCAAAAGAACCACTGGATTAGAAGCAGATTTGCCGAGAATGGTACGATTATCGCAAACCACCATCTCCCGTGAAAAGATTTCCTACAAGCAAACATGGATTTTTTTCTGGAAGGAAAATGACATTTTAAGAATTTGTTTCGGTTGAAAGTGAACTTGAAAACGTTTTGAATAAGAATGTTGTAGTGGCAAAATTCTTTCGCCTGGTAAAAAAGTTGTGTTTCCAAAAAAACGTATGGACATCATACGTTTCTGTTAGGGTTTCTTGTTTCACCAACCAATTTTGGAAATTTGGCAAGTTTGCGGAAGTTTAGAAGTCTTTTCAAAAATTATAATTCATTGTACCAGTAGCATAAGCTTACGTGCTTGAATTTTTGGAATGCCGGATAAGAGCTACTTGTGCAAGATCGGGCATCTGTGAAACTAATTGCAAGATGAATTGTTTAACGTAAGTGAAAAGATTAAAGACTCAGATTCAGCATCGAATAAAATCAATTGAAAGAATCATTTGTAAAACGTTTTATAGTTGCAACAAAAATACGGTGGAGCAAAACTCGGAACATCAGGCAAGTCGGCGATTTCAAGTCGTTCTGCTTTAAGGCTGAAAGAAAATGTTTCACTTAAAGAAGTGACGATTGACTCACCGGTCACATTTGGCCTAGAAGAGGTCGAAAAGCTTCCCGATGATGTGTACTTCCAAACTGTTGATTTTTCTCTCGGTAGGTGAACATTTTGCATATCAAGCAACCTGCAGTTCATCCCCTACTGTGGACCTATTTTACTAGAAATGACACGGCTGTTGTTTCCTGAGCTGGTGATCTGTTTAATTTATTGTATGGGTTCCTTGCGCAAAGCATCAACAGAACCGCATGTTTCTCGAGATGGTTTGGATGCCGTTATCCACAGTTCTATTTGCTTACAAAGATTTTTTATGTTCTTGTGCTGTCGATGGTACTGCAATGAAAACATTGTTGTGAAGTTTGTATTCATTCCAACGGTTTGAAACTAGCTGTATTAGTTCAGGCCCGTATTTCCCAGGGCTGCCGAGCTGGAGCTGGAACTGGGCGTTTGGCAAGAAGCCGAGGCTCAGTTTAAAATTCAGGAGCCGGAGATGGAGCTACGGCTATTTGAAAACCAGCTCCGACTCCGGGCCTCTTAATAGAAACTAACGGTTTTGCAATCGATTTCCTTAAAAATATTTGCTCGATTGATTCACTTGTGTCACCTTTGTAGTATTTGATAAATTGTTTGACTGATGTGCGATATCGCTTCATAGTTTCTTCTATTTCACAACGCCTGGACCAACCCCAACATCAACCCGAATCAGTGAAAGATTTCTGGCCGCAAATGTCTAGAATGTTGATGAAACGTTCGTTGAGATGCAAGGTTTGTGTTGTCTGTTTCTCGTTCGAGCCACCTGCTCAACAGAAGATGTTTCTTGTTGAATGGAAATGTTCTAACACCAGGATTGTGAGGAATATTGTAGTTTTTCTGCAATCACATGTAACTGCAGCTAAAAAAGAACTGTTTTGCGGTGGAACAATTGGTGCTGTACGGTACGTTGCTTGCAATGTTCGGAGTGTGTGATACTGGCGCAGAACTCTCCATGCTGTTTAGGGCTGCGATCATAACATCATCAAACCTGAATACAACGCTTCGTCGATAAAGTTCAAAATTCATTTGGTGGCTGTGTAAGTATTCTTTAACGAGTGTGCTGAGAAGTTCTGAACGATTATTGTGGAATTTCGGCTGTACCTTCGTTGTTTTGTTTGTTTCTTTTTCAGAAATTATGTACCCGAGGTGAGGATACATAAGACAGCTAAACTCCACGCTGGCCAGAAGGCTCACGTTATCCTCACGCTCATCAATCCTACCGAACATGTTCTACAAGTCACTTTGCTGCCCAACGCCGACGAAAAGAAAGCGATCGAAACGAACGCGACGGTAATGCTTTGGATTTTGATTGGATTGGTTATGATGTAAGAATATAAAAACTTAATCTCCGGGCGGTATCCTTTTTTGAACAGGAATATACTGAGGTTACTATCTCACGTAATGGAAATGCGTTTGCCTATTTCACAATCAGCCATATAAGATTTTAGTTCTGAGGATTTGAGTTCATTATTTCACTATATTTAGGCCAACCTTTTTCTAACCAAGAATAACTTTGCAAGCAGCCAACCTGGCGAGATCCACTAGTCCAGTATCAACATCGCAAACCCTCACATCGTTTCCAGGGTGCAGTAGCTAACCTTACAACACTTTTTCTTGTTGTCACACAACCAGAACCGTTGTCAGAAAGTTTTCAATAGGGGGGCTTTGCGTTTGTGCGAGGGGGGCTTGATATTATAAAAATTAACAAAACTCCGCTGATTTATAGTGTTTCATGTTTCGATTTGGGGTGGCTAAGCCCAGCAAAGCCCCTCGTGGCAACGGGACTGCACGCAACTAGATATCACAAACCCCTCTCTCAAACACGCGATTAATTAGAAGCCACTACAGAAAAAAAGTGTTTTCTTCGTGTTTTCTTACACCCCTAGCGGTCGGCTTGGGATCAGCCCGCGGTCTACCAGTAGACAGCGATCAATTGGTTGGGCACTCCTTCCGTAACCTCTGTGGGTCTAATTGTACGTCAAAAGATTTCGAAACCCTGTAACTACAAAATGCAGTGAAATGTGAGGAGTGGCGCAACATTCACTAAACAGATACAGCACTTCTTTCCTCAAGATGCCTTGTGCATTATTCAGGTCGAGCTCCCCACTTGTGACGTCACCCTGTCCAGATACGACGAAACAGCGGAATTTGTGACGTCAGAAACGGGTACAGGCAGCGACATTAAAGATGATCCAAGGTTAGTTCGCAACACTTGACTTTTCCAATTGCTCGCATTGTTTGCAAGTTCTCATGGATTGTTCAACAGGCGAAAGGATCGTCGAGTCAACAAATAATTGCTTCATGTTTATGATAACTCATCAAAAACAATAGGTCGCTACTTGCTCATGTTAATACTCGAACCGGCCATTCATCGTTTGATTCGACCTTCTAAAATCGCGCTATTTTCGTTTAATGATACTTTACTTGTTACAAGTGTTTTTTTCTTTTGTGTAAATCCAGCATTGGCTAATCTAGGCTGTAGATCGTTCGGTCGCATGAGTATAGAATAAGCTGGTAGAAATCTAATGTGTTTTGGATGTATATTCATCTCTGACTTGCGGGAAAACTTACTTTGTGTGGCTGGGACTTGCCCGAGCTTGTATTGTAAGATTCCGTTTTTGAGCACGTTCACCTGCGTTTTGCAGCGTCATAGCTTACCGGCGCAGCAACAAAGTCGGGATCCACGTCGACTGCGTGCCTGACGAAACCCTTTCGCCGGGTGACGACGTGTGGATTTCATTCCGTTACAAGCACGAACATTACGGCAACGCCTCCATCGTCGCGCTCTTGAAAGGCGAAGAGAAGCCCAGCGATCCGGAGCCCGATTGGCTGAAGCAAACTGTGTTTATAAACCTTGGAAAAGTTCTACCCTAGATGCATGCGTTGTTTAAACCAATTCGTTGCGGGATGCATGTTGCCGCAAGTTGCTTTGAACTGTGGCCGTTGAAGGCGGAGTGTTGACTACGTATGCATGCAGTTCGTCCCAGGGTCGTAGTGCTTGCCTTGTGCTGATCTAGTGCGTTTTTCAATATGAACGTGATGGTTTTTGCGAGGCACCAATGCCATGTAACCGTAACGCCTTCATCGGGATCGGTCCACCTTGCAATGGTTGTCTTTTCTCGTACGTTTGATGTATTGTGGACGTTGCAATTGTACATGCGAAAGCGAAAATAACAGTGACGTTTGATGAATGCGTTTCAGAAATAAATGATAATATATGTAGAACTAGGCATACCATATTTTCGTGGTTGAAAACCGGGACGCTTCAGAACAACGAGCCTTACCAGACAAATGTGGTTCCTATCTTGGATTAAGTAGCTATATTCGCTAAGTATTGCAACAGTTTCATCTGAAGCGATTTTAATTCTAAAAACTTCACTTTCACACAGGGGGGCTTTGGTGGACTTATCCCGCCCAAACTAAGCTCCAACCCCCCCAAATTTAAATATGAAACTATGAATTAGTGGAATTTTTGTCAAAGTTGAATGTCACGCCCCCTGCACAACATAAATTTTGACGAGTTTCTGGCGACGATTGACGAATGTTCTGCTTCCACACCGACATCAGGTGCAAAGTAGCGAACCACAACGAACAATTTTACCCTCTTTTCCAGGGACGCCGGAACAGCGGGTAGGTCAAGGGGGCAGTAAAAGAGTGGAGGGGAGTGAAAACTAAAAAAAAACAAAAAAATCGTTGCAAATAATTATTGTTTTTGTTCAGCGACATTGATGACCTCACAATTCATAACAGAAATTATACAGAGAAAACCATTCTGAAGTATCTGGGTGTGCGAAAAGCTGCAATAAATATGTTTGAAGTCGATCTTGATAAACCATGAAATTACCGATGATACTTTTATAAAAAGGCACCCGCCCCCGTTGCCCTTACTAAAGGTCAGGGGGCAATTCCCCCGTCATCTCTCCAGCATCCCTGCTCTTTACTGTTCGGACCATCAATGGTAACGGAAACAAGATTTGCTTTGTCTAATTCTTGGCGTAGTTCAGCAGCAATAATCGGAGCAATGCATTTAACAATTATGGATTAACATTTTGTTCTTGCAATGGCAAATTTAGGTTAAAAATTTTTTGAAACTAGCTCAGAGGTTGCAATCCGAACTTTTAAAAGACATTCCGTAAATAGGAGCGTGATACGCAAAAGTAGCTTCTTTCGCTGCTAAGAGTGGAGACTCATCAGAATGAGCAGCTTTGAAGAAGTGTTTCACACGAGATGACGACATTGCTGCCTCAACGCATGAGTTGTGTTTTTGGTTTCCCACTGGTTGTCAATATCAGAGCGTCCGCCATGGCTAATTCAAAAAACAGATAATTCTAATTCAACACAGTAATTTTTAGACAAGATCCAAATTAAAGCCTAAGTAAGAAACTGTTAGACAAAAAAATTACATAGGCCTACACCAGTATTTTCAGAGTGATTCAATAAAATGAGAAAACGATATATGTTTTTTGCATAAGGAAAAGAGTTATAGGCAAACCATTTCTAGCCGTTTATACGTTCGGAACTTGTTCACTCGCGAGCCGAGAACTTTTAAGCACAGGTGAATAAACTAAATAACGTAAATGTTAATTATTTGAAAATTCCCAAAAAGCATCGTAGGCCGCAAAAAACGCCCTCGTGGGCCACATGTGGCCCGTGTGTTTGAGACTGCTGATCCCACACAAAGAAACAAGAAAAAACAAGATCACTCTTCAGCAAGTTAGTTAAACTGTCCAATCACAGCCTGCTAATATTCGTGTAGGGCTATGTTGGCGGATTGAATGCAAAACCGGGACTTTTTGGATGACTGGCCGGGACACGGCCTTTAAACCGGGACTGTCCCGACTAATACGGGACGTTTGGCATGCCTATGCAAAACTATACTGTTGGCAGCCAGTATTGGCAAAGTTGGAGCACTTTCATTGGAGCACTTGGTTAAACCAAATCCTGATGCAAGCAGAGACGGGCGCGAGTCACGAATCTGAAGCATGTCTGAATTATTGGCAATTCGCTTTAAATCGAATATTTGACCATGAAGAGTCGAGTGAAATACTGCTGTCGACTCATGTCAAATGCTTTACTTTGCTGTTGTCAGTTCAAAAGTTTACAGTGGTATATATAGCGAAGCGAGTAATAATCATTTCTGGCATAAGAATTCCTTTATGGAGAAATACTCGAAAGGTGTCACGAGACTATTTGCCAAGTCAAGGTTTTTCGATAAAAATGACTCGAGTTTTTAGTTATCTAGCGTCCTAAATTTGCTTGAGTCATTCTAACACACGACTCAAGTCGTTACATCTGTGAAAACGAGCATCGCCGCACTTTGCATTTTTTTGTTGTGTTTAGACCTTTAACCTACACTTCATTACCACTCGGGAGAGGTTCAGGCAATACTGTGGAGGCTCGGTCGTCATTTTCCGAACACATGGCATGTAATCAAAGATGCTTGCAGGTATATGCAACCGGAATTTCGAAGAAGCATTGGCCTTTTACTGCAGTGTCATTATTTGGTGAAAATTATGGTGTATCCACACCCCAAACAAGGCAATGGCCACCTGCAGTCATCAACCACCCGAACATTTGCAAATAAAATATTATGAATAGTAATCAGAGGTGAAAGTAAGCGGGAACGGCCCGGAACGCCGTTCCGGTAAAAGAATTATTGCCGGTACGGCGTTCCGGTTAGAATTTTTAGTAGGTTGGTATTATAACGCTGACGCAACAATGGCGGTACCTGAACTTTACTAGAAACAGCTTTTATATCTCATTTCCTGAGCAAGGTATCATATGAGTTCAAGGCAAATCATTTCTAGCCGCCTCTACGTTCGTTTCAAAGGAACTTGTTTGGTTTCAGTAGATTGTTGTTTTTTTGCGTTTTTCGGAGTGTTTTCCGGTGATTTTGGGTTTTTGTATAGCCGTTCAATACCGGGTTTACTATTGTTTCTCAAGTATTTTCTGAGTGTTAGCCAATGGGCTCCCTTCAGCTAAGTTTCACCATGGCTCAAACCTCTAGTTACGTCAATGCACCTGATCAAAGTAAGGTTGTACTGCAGATAAGAGCTATGTGTAGGGCTAGCAGAAGTATCCTACAATTAAAGCATAGTTGTTTCTTAGGTGACTGAGCAATACTGTAGTTTTGTCAGCGTTTGTGTCGCGTAAAGCTCGATTGGTATTTTTAGATGTGATTTTTTCCATTTGAATTTTCTTCAGTAAAGTCATTCAGAAATCAGATTGCTATTGAGTGCTTGTGCAAGTTTGTACTGCTCCCATGCTAAGCAAA
>Ga0210059_1011728_pt1 | contig 13356 bp, 7 predicted proteins | sample Ectturendosymbi2_FD_188042 | JGI IMG/M metagenome (GOLD analysis project Ga0210059, IMG submission 188042) | Ecteinascidia turbinata endosymbiont from Florida, USA - Sample 2 (SPAdes) (version 2) | ecosystem: Host-associated > Tunicates > Ascidians > Unclassified | place: Key West, Florida...
AATTCGTTTGTGGTGACTATCACAGTGACTTGTTATTATTACGTATTGGCACTATTGTGTTTGTGGTGACTGTCGCACGTTGTAGCTTTATTTTTCATTCATGTACAGACCATAAGTGTCTGCTACATGACATAGCAGACCGCAAATAATTTTTTACAAGTTTAAGCTTGCTGAAAAAACTTTCAGCAGGTGCTACTGTAGCTGGAATCGTCAAGAATATTCTCAAGCTAATACAAGCATTTGAAAATAATTCACACAAGCCACACGGGCCACAAGGCGGCGACCACTGCTTTAAAGCATTGTCGAAATACTGCAAGTGGTTAGTTTCTCCTGTATGTTTCGAAATCTTCAGATTTCTGGGTATGTCCACCAATCCTAAGCTCACATTCGATTCGACCTTGTATCAGCTTGCCGCGCAAGTTCAACAATCAGCAAAATACACAGCACACCTTCGCAGTGCACTATAAGCACTTGCGTCCTGCACTGCAGTTACTTGTTAATTCTAAACTTTTCAGTTATTATCTTACACATACGCCCAACATTCGAGGGCTACTACTTTTAGATTAGATTGTATTGTGAACTGGCATCAGGCCCGTCGCCTGATTGGACATAGCTTGAAAAATTTGGCCCCTCTCAGAAAACTCTCCGCCCCACCTGTTTTTCCAAGCTGGTTACGGGCCTGAGCAAAACCGTATGATGGATTGGCTTTTTTGACGAATAATCGTAATGTGACATTCATCCTGAGATGGTTATCGACGAGTTGTTCAAAAATAATCACAGACTGAATTTTATCTTTTGATTGTGCTCGTAGGTATTTTGTAAAGTAAAAGTTTGGCTACTGGCATCCTCTGAATCCACTTACATACTTTTAGTTGATTTTGACTTATTCAATAGGCATAATCAGTGATATTCTCGAGGACAACATTTCATGGCACTTCCCTTTGCTCTTGGTCAACAGCTGTTTGATAATGATCACTGCGAAAGCACACGTTTTGTTGTCTGCTGAAATTTATCGATCCCGACTGGTAGAAGATATTTGGCGTCATATCCTGTTGTTATAGACCAGAAATTGGCCAGTGACATCAAAATGATCTTTGTGCAAAATAACTAAAGTTTGAAATCTAACTACGTCAGTAACTGGCCCCTCCCGAACAAAATTCCTGGCTGCGCCCCTGTAACTCAGGTGCTTGAAATGGTTCGTTAGACAATGGCATAATCCACATTGTAATATATTTTTAATTTAGTTTTCACCTGCACTAATCTACATTTTTATGTTTCATTCTCTCCTGCAGTGTATGATGTAATATATAAAACTAACCACATTTTTTACGAACTATTTGGTATTAGCATTGTAGATTTTACAAAACAAATTTTTCGGTTTCCTCTCATGCTACGAAACAGATTCCAATTCATCAATGTTAAATTTGTCGGCGTTTGCCGTATTTGCTGCTTTTTGGTTACTAGAGAAGAACTGCTTTAAATTTAGATTGCTGGCAAATTCAAGCGTTGATGTTGTTACATATTTACTGGTATAACACACAAATTGTAACGTATAAAAAGTAGAAAACACTATTCCGTACCCACGTTCGTATTACTTCAATGAGATCCTAGTCCCTGAAGTTGCTTCGCCATGATGAGCTAACTGCTATGACTGAGATCTAAACAGAGCCTGAGCGCAGTTTGAAATATGGTATTGTATGTTAATTCATATTAAAAGTCAAAAATGTCTCGTGGAAGTTTTCACAAGGGGGAGACAACACTACATAGAAAAAGGGGTCTTGAATCACAAGACCTGATATTGAACACAAAATTCCATGACTTTTGATGTCGTGTCGAAAAATTTTTTGTAGATTTCAAATGTGATTATTTTCCGAGGTAAAATCCAACTTTGAACGCCTATATCGTGGTCGCAATTCTCAGTAGTGATGTGCCGGCTTTACGGAGGTTAATCACAATAGAAAAACAATGGAGTTCATTTGTGCTGACAAAAAGTGCCAGTAACAGCGCGGTGTCCGATTTACCAGGTTTGTGCAGATATGAACGTCGCCCTGCTCAAGTCGTGCAACTGAAAATAAAAAAATAAAAAAAAACTGTAGAACATAACTAATATCCTGGCTCATGCCAAACTTGGTAAGCTACGATATCTGGTACTACGATTGCTGGAAAATTTTCCTAGCTTGCTTGGAAACGGTAACACTTCTGATAGTGATATCTGTGTTGTCACTATCAGCGCTGGGTTTTCAATGTAATCACGAAATAGCACAAGTCTTTCTGCTATAGTAAACATTTACACCGTGATACGAAGTTCACCTAAGACGGAGGTTTTCAACCTATGGGCCATGGCCCATTAGTGGGCCATGACGCTGTTTTCAGTGGGCCACAGAGATTTTCTACCATAAACTCAATTTCTACCATAAACTCAAAATTGCATGTTACAACTTTTCTTTCTTTATCTTGGTGAATCTTACAACCGTACATTAAACTCTATTGTGGTAAAATGCTTCAAATCTTAACCATTTCTGTTAAACAGTTTCAAATTAACTTTTCAATCCAATGACAATGCTAGAAATCTGGGCCAACGCCATTTCTTACTAATTTAGTGGGCCATGAGCAAAAAAAATGGGCCAACGCCATTTCTTACTAATTTAGTGGGCCATGAGCAAAAAAAGGTTGAAAACCCCTGACCTAAGATGACGAAATGACAAACTGTATATGGCTCTTAAATTCAGCTTGTTTTCTATTGAGCTCGCTTAAATTACAACAGATAAGCAATACATCGCGCCCCCTGGAAGTTTATTGACGCCCCTCTGGGGGGCGAACCATCCCCCGGTTAAGAACCACTTCACCTCAACCTCAACATTAGGCCAAAGGAAGCTTCTGATAGTGATTTCACTATCGAGTATGTTATGCTTTGGCCAGGTATACACTTCACCTTGCGCTCTCAGTGTAAGCGCTGTTCTGCAGGGCGCTTACATAACTCCCTTCCCTACGGAAGTCTTTCGAGCCATTCGTGCTCAACGAGACGAAGCCTACATATCGAAGATCATATGCTTCCTGCATGTCATGGCTTCGAACCCACATCCTCCACCATGACGTGCCCCACATCTCCACCATTTTTATTTTACTTCGCCTCAACCCATTAGGTCAAAGGAAGCTTCCGATAGTGATTTCACTATCGAGGATGTTATGCTTTGGCCGGGTATACGCTTCTCCCTGCACTCTCAATGTAAGCGCTGCTCTGCAGGGCGCTTACAGACAATGTGTGCAAGCCGAACATGTAAAAAGTGAATATATACAAGTAATAAAACACCAACCGTCAAATCTTGCTTTAAATTCAGTGAAAACAATTGGCTGTCAGCCCCATGATAAATGTCTTGCAAAACATTTGAAACCTTGATCAAACCAATTTACATGCATCGGTTTGCAGCTGATCACCCCCATCCGATTTATTGTTTTTTTCTGTTAGCCGTTTACCCCAAATCTGATGTTAGAATGTCTTCATTTCTCTCCTACTGCCGGATTTCTGTATGGCGATAGGTTAATGACGTTATATATAGTTGGGGTGTGTTTTCCTCCTCAGCGTTGATGTGTGCTAACAACTCTGTAACACGCTATAATGACTAACCATTTTTGAGCTCTTTTGTCATTGGATTGCCCTTGTGATATGGACCATGAGTCTGCGGCAAATCCATAAAATAAACAAAATAAAAAATATTGATGTAGCTTAATTTTATTATTTTATTATTATTGATAATGAAGGACGTTTGTTTAGGACGGCAAAACCGCTTTTAATGACGTGCAAGTGAAAGAGCACCGCATGCCTTGTTTGATATATCTCTGAACAGCAAGTTGATTAGGGGCACATTTTGGTACTTAAAACTGTTAGAAACAAGAAAAGTTGCATCTTGGTCTCCCTCCGTCCAGGCGCGTAGCCAGGAGAGGCGATGTGAGCAATTCACCCCAATTCCGAAAGTAGCACTAACAATTTTCAGGTTAAGCTTTTAATGTGTAGGGGAAGGTGGGGGACAGTAGGACTAGGGGCACAGTCGTCTTTTTTGATTTATTCAAAAAGTTGAAAATGTTGAACTTTAAAGTTTCCATAGTGATTCAGTCTCATACCAGCCATAGTACTAAAGTGAATTTTTCCTTGATAGGCCGCTGTTGTTACAAGTTACAAAGCAAGTTGTGTTTTTGCTACCCAACAGTAATTTATAAAATCGCATTTAGATTTGGGTTTTGCCCACGTTAATCAACATCTTCTGTTCTGAGTTTTGTGACGTTGTAGTCAGGTCAGTGGTACATTATTTGATAATGCCAGATTTTAAATTCTTTTTAAGTTGAGTTGGTACTTCTTCATTTCATTTTTTAGATATGCATGGGGCACGTCTGACAAAAAAATGGGGCACGCTCAACTCATTGCCACTAGGTCAGTCCAAACAAAGTAAAACTTGAGAGGTTATTTTGGAATGCAATGCAGAATAATTCTAATCTACGAGCAATTTTAGGTTTATTATGTGCTTAGAGGCACATTATATTTGTATGGTAAGGCATGAATTTCTGCATACTGCATTGGTTTCATTTAATATTTGGTAATCATACACATTTGTTTTACTATGCAGTGATAGTGGGTAATTAGAATGTGCAAAAAGTGGAGAGGCAGTCACCAAGTGCCTGTTTCACAGGAGATATCACGTGAACATTATGCAATGCATGCAGCCCAACTTTTTATTGACCGGTCAGGTGTACCCCATGTTCATGACGAGTGACGGAAAAAGTACCCTTTTAAAATTGATTGTAAATTTTTTTCTGAAAGGCGCAGTTTTCATGTTTTGGCATGATATTGTGAAGATAGAATGCTTTATTGTGTGATTAATTTTGAGCTTGTTTGGACTTGAAATAAAGTAGCAGTGGTTGAAAATGCAAAAAAGTGTTTAAGTAAACATTGTGTATAGTGCAAATGCTGCAGAATTCATGCCATGGCTGACCTTTCCCGCGGTTTAAGCTCCGTGTGGAAGTTGGTGATAATAAAATGCAAACTTGTATATAGTACGCGCTTGCAATCACTAACCGAAAGCAAAACAAGGAGTAACGCCTTTTGCAGCTATTTCTGGCGCATCAGCTTGCTGTATCCCACCTAATGGTGGTATAAACTTCATTTCAACACCATCGCAAAAATTCCTCTCTGACGACTCTAGCATGCTACAAATATTGTATATTTTGTTCTTGACTGCAGCATCAGTCGTAGCTTTAATGAACATGGTAGATTTTTGCTTTTGTACAGTTTCGCAACTAAATGCGTGAATATGGCGGTGATACACATTTTGTATGCTTTGAAGCTCAAACCTTGAAAAGAAGCAATTCAGTTTCTTTTTTATTACGCAGTTGGGCCACAGACACTGTCTAGCAACAATAGCATTTATTCTAGATAGTTAGTCGTGATCGCTTAATAGACCTACTCTGACGGTTTAATCAGAAAATATTTGGAGCCTTGATGGTTTTGTCAATGATCTCCTTTTACCTTGCCGGAGGGTAAAAGTTTTGTTCAAGTAACCAGAATCCGACGTATTCATAGTCTCAAAACGTTTCAACATTCACCTGATGTTAATGGCCACCCTATCCTACACAGTAGATTTGAAAGCAGCATTCAGCTGCAACGGGAAGAGTCAGCAGAAAAATCTAACGAAAGTAGAAAGATGCTTTTTATTTTACAAGTGTTGAGGCCACTGACACCGTCATTTACTTACAGATAGCTTGCACTTACAGATATATTGCAATCTGTTTTCTCGATAAAGCGCATGTGACCAAAATGAAATTAAATTGAATTTATTCCTAGTCGATTGGATTTTGTTATTCAAACACTAATCTAATGGATTTAAATAAAGTCTTCAACCACTTAGTTCCAAACTTTTTTGAGCACGACCCAAAACTCAGTTTGGTGAACACCTCGTGACCCACAGCGTGTGAAAAAAATAGTGATTATGTGGATGATTTTTGGCAGCAAGTTGCTAAGTTCATTTTTAATGTCAGCAATCTACTCTTTTCTCAAGTATCTACGTAACAGATATATGACAAGCAATGGTAACGTTGAAATCCGGTTTGAATCGCCTCTTCGCGACCCATTTTTTGACACTTTTCCACCTTCTTTGGGTTTTGATCCATATGTAGGGAACCACTGGGCTATATCAATTTACCAACTGTTGTGTAAGCTGCGGCGACAAGCAAGCCTATTTCTTAACTTTTTGCAGAGCCGTGGTAATTGTGGCTTCGTTTTCGCAAATACACAGTCGTTTTCACACTTTGCGTAGCCGTAGGTCAAACATACGCAAGTTTGTTTCGGGGGCATGTATAACTTTCCCCAATTAAAAAATTGTCTTTATAATATTTGTGAATTTTATTGTTAACTCTGAAACGGTAGGTAGACAAATACCTAATCGTTTATGACAAGTAGGCTTAGCGCAAGTAGCGTGTCCTACACGCGTTTCATAGCGTTTAATGGCATAAATTCCAAAACTTTTTCAAACACGTTGAGGGACTCTACTCCAGCGTTTACATTAGCGGTTGCACACGTCAACCAGTCGCTTAAGAATTAGACAAGATCCACGTCTTAGTCTACATGCGAGCAAGTTTTGTAAACCTGCTTCGGGAGTCGGTGTCTTAGCTTAGAGTAGGGATGACTAACTTGTCTTCGACTGGGATCAACTAGAAAATTTATTCCTAACCCGCGATCGACCGGTAGGTAATAAAGTCACAAGTAAAAAATGCCAAAGTTGAGTATCGCACGTGCAAACACAGTGTATGATCGTTTGGTAAATAATGCATGGATAGAAGGCAAAAGCGTCTGGTACGCCTAAATCATGATTGTCACGGAATAATAGGAAAACATATCACAACACCTTCGCGGCATTAGCCTGTGGTCAGCCATCGTAAGAGGCACCAAAGCATATACGTGACGTGACCAAACAATTGATGGATAATTTTTATCTACTTTCTGGAATATTGATTGAAAAGTGTTTTTTAGGTATCTTGTCAACTCAATGCAAAATCAGGCGCGATCGACCAACTGACACTCGGCGATCGACTTGTTGGCCACCCCTGTCTTAAAGCGAAGTCGCTTCTCGGCTTCGATTGAACGCGTTTTGGTGTACATCAGAAGCGCGTAAATATAAAAAGCGTGATCACAATGACCGCCACGATGACTCCTGGCTCATGACTGCAATATTGGCTGAAAAAAGTACACTGCAGATCTTACACTTATAACATCAAGATTTTCACAAACTCTTTCGTAAGAAAGTTTTACGAGAAAAGGTGGCGTTCATTCAAAGCAGAAACTTGGAATTTTACTAAAAATGAACGTTTAAAATTTGTTAATTCAATGAAAGCGGTCTTTCTATTTTCAGGGTTAAATCGGAACTGAATTATTCAGAAAAAGAAGTGCCAGAAAAAAGCACATTTATTGATGAAGCATGCTTTAAAAACGAGGGGCATTGTATGTTCAAATGTTGAGACTTGGTTCCTGTTTGCTACCCGCCATCAAAAGTTCTGGCTACGCGCCTGCCTCCGTCACAGATGTCTTATCTTTTATGGCGAATTAGTTTTCAAATGTTGATAATCAAGTATAGAAGATGAATTCTGAGCACTTCAAGAAATACAAAAGCATTTCGTGGTTAACCTGTGCTTACCGTTTGCTGGTTTCACATGATCAAGCACGAAATCTTGCAAATATGCTGTGCTTTCTCTCCACTGTCGCATTTTTGATCGGTTATAAATATAGGATTGTGAAAACTTTTGTCAACTACACCTGCATTGCCGCACTGCACTTGGTGAGAAATGCAGAACAACAGCGCCTGCTGCCTTGCATACGAGTATAACGTAATAATGGTGGTTCCGGATGAATAACTTTCTTGTTATGTGCTGTTGTAGATTGTAGCCTACGAGTATTTTTAAATACCGGTTGGTGGAACTTAATAATGCTGCATTGGTGTTACACGGGCCTATCTCAGTAAGGCTTTCAGAGGCATAACTGTGATGCAATGCGAGTATCAAGTATTAAACCTCGTGGTTTCGATTGGATATGACAATGACCGCAATCGGTGGTGTTTTCCAACTCCATGGTAATGCGGTATGCAAACACACCCACCCAGCGACAGGATCGCGCACGACATCACACCAGTGAAACGAGGTGTATTCAGGGTGTCTGGTCAAAATTGTGATGCATTAAATTTTTGCATGATTCGGGTTGCATTATGCCTTGGCTTACCTATAAAAAATTGACACGAAGTAAGAAATGAATATGAGGAGATATTAAGATGAAAGCAATGTCTGTGCTGCTCAGCTGCATAATTATAATAATAAAAAATTAAGTAAGAACAACTGAACTTTTTCCTGGTGAGAAAAGGTTTGGTTTCTCAAATTGAATAAGTTCTTTACTTTCTTTTTTAGAAAATATCATGACATGACAGCCTAATCATATTTTTCATGATTTGGCCCGCAATCAAAGTCTGATGCAGTTAAAGGTAGCACATCATATTTACAAACTATTACCAGTCTACTGTTTAGAAAATTATTTATTCTAGGGCATTAATTATTCAGCATCCTTTAAATTTCAATAAATTTATGTTTTATGCTGATGTGTTTGTCTTTGACACACAGGCCATAAAGGGGTTAGTAATTTTGTTCACATAATAATATAAAAATGCTTAAGCAAAGTGTACCATGGGGTAGGTGGTTGTTGATATGCACAGGTATTGAGGTCCAGTAGTATAATTTTTCAGACATTCACATTGCAACAATAAAAATGATCAGTATTGCTTGCTAAAGGTGTTATGTGATTTATCTTTGAATAGTTGTTCTACATTTGCCCAAAGAGTAGCTCCTCGATGAGAAATTGTTTTGATGAATTCATCTTAGAACATAAATTACTAGTCTAATACACTCAGTTTCATTTGAGATTTTTTCTGGTCTAGTTTGCACTTGATTGATGGTAGTTTGATTGGATACTCCATGTTTGTGTTGATATTCTCTGCACGTATGTTTGGAAATATTTTGTCTTAAATAATCATATTATTGAAATAAACACATTTGTTGTTTAAAGATATACGATTTGTTAATATACTCCTTAGAAATAATCAGATTGGATTCCATTATTGTATACAGGAAAAAATCATGTTAGGATGGAGTCTACATTGGGTTCTTTGAGTCCTGTTAACCATCAGTCAGTTTCCAGTGCACATGAAGAACAGTTTACCGTTAATCATGTTAATGACATCAGAGCAGCATGTGTTTGTTTACTGGATGCAGTTGCCAATATCATCAGTGTACGCCATCATGAAAGTCTTCCATCATATAGGACTCTTACTCAGAACATGGTTTCTATGGTATGCATACAGTTGCACTTATATATTTATTATTGTTGTATTTTAAGTGCCTAAAATACCTATTGGCAGTACCCTATGCATCCAGCACCCTACCTCAGTGTCCATGTAAATTTCAGAAATATCTTAAGACTTATTTTTCAGGTGAGGACATAAGGCATTTCCATTAAAATAATGTTCTTTATATGAAAACAAACTTTTGAGTTACTGATTTTTATGTTGTGTTTCTTTTGCTGCATGTATTCAACAACCTGATCCACATGTGATTATGTCTTTAGCTTGAAAGTGTTCTTGATTTTTAGATCTAAAGGATTTATGTGCAATTTCTTTAGCAAAGCCTCTCAACATGTTCTTTTTTACCATCCGGCAACATCACAGGCTTGATCTAACTGCAAACTTTCAGAATTGTTGCAAACTGAATTGATATAGTATATAAACACTAATAGTAGTGTTACCTGAGCATTATTGGTTGGTTACTCAAACATTTGCTGATACTTACTGTTGATATGTGTTTAGAATGATGCTCTGTTTCGTGGTGTCCGAGACAGATATTTGTGGTGGTCAGCTGCTTATCCATCTTCAAAAACCAGGAAAAATATAAATAGAATTGGAAGAACAAACAGAGCTAGTATTCGAGCAAGCAGTGTGAATGATACTACAAGCAGGTGTGGTCAAAGGTTTTGAGTGTCTTTAATCAAGTGGTGATTGATTCGAAATAATTTATAAATCTTCATCTGCCTATAGCTGTTTCACCAACTTACTTTGCAAATGCTTTGACTGTTGCTGATACACAATTTAGTAGCATTACTGCAAATATGGTAACTTTTTTCAAATGCAACAACATCAGTTTACAATAGAAACAAAGGCTTTTCAAACACAGGAACCACTTTTGGTTAAACACTCTAAATAAGCATTTATCGCCTAAGGTCTTTAAGCTAAAAAATTGCTACTCATTGATAAAATATTTATTTTAAAAATGGCAGTTGTTATAGAACATGAGCATCCAAAACATCCAGAAGTTTTGAATGTAAAACAAAGGCAAAAATTTGCATGACTTTAGAAAATAGTCTTATGTTTTTGACAATCATGACTCACATCTTTTAAATTTTGCAGTGTTAGCAGTTGTCTTTACCACTTGTGGTCATGATTGCTTTTATATAAATGAAGTATTAAAACACCAGCAGTGTTTCATTTTTATATTTTATTGCCCCTGAAATAGGTTGCAATTAGATGTCATATTGCAAAATTTTATCCAAAGAGCAAAAACTGGTTATTTCCATTCTGAATTGTGGTGTCTGGGTTTATCTTATTTAATGTACAGAAAACGTTGTTTGAACAAACTTGCTGCAAAGCAAATTAGTAAACTAGTTGAGAAGTTGTTTTCAAGTTAATGTCATGTGTCTTGTCTGGGCTCTTGAGAAAATTGTCATAAAATTTTGTCAACAATTACTCTGATCATATTTGAACTGAGAGTAACGTGTTTGCAATTAACAGTTGATTTAGAACAATGTAACAATCAAACTTATGGCTGTGTTCACATTTACCTAGTAACTTAAGTATTTTTGATAAAACTTTATTGTTTGGGATATTTTGAATAAATGTGTTTGAGTGTGTGTGTTTGACGTGATTCTAACGTGTCAGTTTTCAGTAGACATTAATCTCTTAGAAATCCTTTTGTAGCCAGCGTCATAAACCAGCATTACATCAAAATATGACAAAAAAATTATACAATTTTGTAAATTGTCATCAATACAACTTGGAGCTGTACATTAATGATTGAGCTATTTTAAAGATAGTGGTAATTTCTACATCTTGTGAGCATCATTTGCCAAAAATCCTCTGGCGGTATTACAACTGTGGTTGGCTAAGAGTTACTGATGCATTTTTTCTGTGAATTGATTGCTTACTCTATATAGTTGCCAATAAATATGGCTATTCGTTACTCTAAAGTGCATGCATTATATATCATGGAAGTTATTCGTATTCACAGTTTAGGCTAGATAGTATGTTTTGAACAAATTTGATGATGGGCAGTTGCTTTGGAGAAGCTCTTGCATCAGGGAAAAGTGTAAATAAATTCATTGTCAAAAACTAGGATCACAATTCACATTTTGAGAGAAGTTTGTGCTGTTTTACAGACACAGTCACTATGAACTTGCAAAACTTCTTGATTGCTTGACATCAGCGTTTGATTCTTGCATGTCAGCTTTAATTCAGTGTCTTAAAAGAAGGTCTAATAGCGAAGTAGTTCTGCACGAGCGTTTGCACAAGTCACAAGGTGAGTGAAATTTAATACAGCAATGTTCCAGTGCATTTAATGTTTAGTGCTTACTCACCCCATAACTTGAAGCATACCCTACTTCGTGGGTGGCCAACACGTCGATCGCCATCGACCGGTCGATCGCCAAGTCTCAGTTGGTCGATCGCGCCTGATTTTGCATTGAATTGACAAGATACCTAAAAAGAACATTTTTCAATCAATATTTCAGAAAGTAGATAAAAATGAAAAAAGTTGTATTTTATGACATTTTGTACTTGTGACTTTATTACCGACTGGTCGATCGCGAGTTATCAAGAAATTTTCTAGTCAATCCCAGTCGAAGACAAGTTGGCCACCCCTGGCCTACTTGTAATGTTTTCATTATGTGCGGCTGTCTGGCTAATTCTTTTACCAGTTCGGCGTATGGAATGACGAAACCAATGAGTTAGTTTGCTGATTTGTTACATTTTGTGTTACTTGTGGCTTCAGAAATCTTGCGATGTGTTTAGAAGAAAAACGTGAAGTACCTGAGCTTTTTACGTGTTGATTTAGAACAAACCGCTTTTTTGAAAACAAAACTTGACTTGACTCAAAGGAAATTAGAAGACTGCCAACAGGAAAAGGAAATATGGATTTCCAGATTTGAGGAACTGGAGCAAAATGCAAAGAAGGCAGAGGAAAAAGTTTTAACGTACGTTTTAAATGTGCTTGGTAATTTTATTATGCTTATCATAAATTATTTGCTAAACCAAGTAGGTGGCTAGAGCTAAAAGATCGTTTACTGCTATACATTTAAGGCTTGAAAAACGGTCAAGTGCTATCACATGGCAGAACGAGCTGGACAAAATTAACAAAATTCATAATTGTGAAAATCAAGAATTCCAAGAAAAAATTGACACATTAGCAAAACAACGATCGCAGACTGTTAAGGAAATGGCTGAAAAAATGAGGGTGAGTTGACAACCAACACTTTGTGGGGAAATTCTGCTTCATGCTTTTTGTTTTCCTTGGTGCTATATCGCAGAAAATGGAAGAAAAAATAGGCAAACTGAAGGTCAAGAATGAAACTACAACTTCTCAATCTTCGCTTGATTTGTACGAGAAATTGCAACATCTCAAGCGTGAAGTGCACATGCGGGACGAAGTGAGTCGCGATGACGACGTATTTTTCGATTTACTTGCTGCTGTAGCGAGCTCAGTGAGTTGAACTCTGGGTGTTTTTCACTGAGACATTTCGGTCATTTGTCCCATAATAGTAATAAAACTCGCCGTAACAGTATCCACTAATCTATATTTTCGGACGTTGTGACCGAATTGACTTAAATGCTTTCGGTCATTTCAAACCAAATTAGGTCTGTGACCGAAGAAAACAGGTTGAACTGATCATCAAATGAGAGATATTTGCTGCAAAAACTATGAAGCCTTGTGGCGTCTCATCTATTTCAGAACATTGGCAAGTTGAAAAAGGAAATCCATGCTCAAAGACAACTTATCACTGGATGCTTGAATGGGCTGGAAACAGATTTCGTGTAAGCTTTGGCCGCTGACACTACAAAGTATGTGTAGCAAGCTAGCGATCTTCAAACTTTGTTTGCAATGTATACAGGGCATTGCTCGAAAAGTGGGAGGCTAAGTATCCTGGAAGAAAATTTAAACCCGATGAAGAATGGATCAAATTTCAGGTGACGTGTGTGTCTATCATCATTCGTTCGACATAATTAGTTG
>Ga0210059_1011730_pt1 | contig 13354 bp, 9 predicted proteins | sample Ectturendosymbi2_FD_188042 | JGI IMG/M metagenome (GOLD analysis project Ga0210059, IMG submission 188042) | Ecteinascidia turbinata endosymbiont from Florida, USA - Sample 2 (SPAdes) (version 2) | ecosystem: Host-associated > Tunicates > Ascidians > Unclassified | place: Key West, Florida...
CAACACAAGTCTGGATGCTTGAACATGAACGGTTGTTGGGTTCCTTCTGTTTAGCAATCATGTGAGCGATTTCGAAAGATGCTTCTACGTTCTGCCACTTCTGCAGATGACGAGTGGCAAAAACACTCGATCACTACTGGCAATCTTGATCTTCATGTCTTTGAAAGAGTGTTGCTTGCTTTGAAAAGAAGCCCAAGGTTTACCTTGATGACCAGGGTGTTTTGTTTGAAGATGAAGCTGCAGAATGTTTGGTCTCCAAGCATCGCTGCTCAGTTTCAAAACACATCATATATTGTGGTACAACTTGACCATAACCCACTGTGGCATCTATAAAGCCTTACTTCAGATAATCTTTGTAATATTTACGCTTTTTTCCACTCATTTTGTGTCAATAGAGTTGGAGAAGCTGATTACTGCAAACACCTGATTATCTATGCTAGAAATTGATGCTAAAAACATGGTAAAGATTTATACAAAAACGCAAATTTAACTGTTAATTCGATGATACTGATAGTTGAAATTGAATTTTCGCATTGTAGCCTTCACTTCACTTTTGGCTGACGACTGACTTTATCCAGCACCACTAGCTTCTTCATAGTAAGGGACTAACTAATATCACATTAGCTTACTTTCGCAATATAGCACTGACAACTGCTCCCATAACGCATCGTGTAATAATACTAAAAGCACTGTGCTTATACTAAGTACTTGTACTCTGTAGCCTGTAGGCCCAGTGGTGTATTTTGACCGGTGTGAACTCTGATTGTGATTCAACTGCAGCAGACCTAACATTTTGGTGAAAATAAAGATATTATGGCGAATCAAAGCACTCATACATGGTTTCGCATTTTCGGCAATCAAACGTAATTGATTGTCCAGAAGGGTGGTTGTAAAAGCATGTTAAGATCAACTTCGTGGAGATTTTCACCTTTTTCACGCCCCCCTTATGAACCTCACACGCCCCCCAGTTTAAGAACCACTGCGCTAGAGTCTTTCAACGCGTTTGAAACATGTGTAGATTTTTGATAATCCGTAAGATCTTTTGGCTACGTTCAACCTCTTCTGTAAAACCTTCGTAGTTACTTTAAACTTACTTCGTTTCTATTGTTTGATGGGACTTTGCTAAATTGAACTGACTTCATCAAAATATAAGATGGAATTAAACTGTAAACCCAATGGTAACCACAATATTGCAAAACTCATTGACCACGCTCAGCTGCATGTAAAGATTGCTTAGCACTGCACGTAATTAAATATGTACAAATCACGGGTTTCTCGAAAATACAATAACTTGTCTGCGGAATTTGAAGCCCTAATGGGAAAAATTCAAATTTAGTTTCATCTTAATCACATGTGCTTTGCCAACAAGAGAGATTGCAAGCTCAGGGATGGATATTAGGGAAAGATAACTTGTACTCTGACTGCCCGAGGCAGTCCCCTCGGGCCCCTCTTTTTCAGAGATACCGTGCCCCCCTTGAGAGCTTTGCACCATTGTTTAGTTAAAAATGTTATGTACCACTCTAGAGCCACATTTAAAGAAGCTCTGAAGCAAGTCATATTTTTCAAAATAAAGCAAAACTTCTGGGAAAATGTGCCATAGAAGGCAGCTTTCAATCGTGTAGCTGCAAAACATTACAAATTTTTGTTCCTTTCGTATGTATCTTATGCTCTTGGATTTAGTTCATAAATTGAAATGTGAAATAAATTTAACTCTTTTATCCACGTAATCCCCAATCTACCTTTCGCAATGGCGATGTTTTGGAGCCCCTTTATGAGAGCTTGCCCCTAAACTTTAATATCCACTCCTGCGCAAGATATCTCAGTACCTGTAAGTAATGGCAGTGTCCATTCCCTCAGCACTTGCAAAATAAAAAGCATCTTGCTACTTACGTTAGATTTTAATGCTGACTCTTGTTACAGTTAAATGATTTCAAATAATTTATTGTAGGATAGGGTGGCAATTAACATGAGATGAAGGTTAAAACACTGAGCTTATGAACAGAAGGTCGGAGTGTCATATCATGAAAAGACTGATCTTTTACTCGCCGGCAAGGTAAAGGAAATCATTGATGAAAACGTTAAGGCTCCACATAATTGTGATTGAACCGTCACAATACATGTTATCGCAAATGAATATCTAGAATGAATGCTATTGTTGCTGAACAGTGAGTATGGCGCAATGAAGAAGACTTTGAAACTGAATCGCCTCTTAGCCAAAGTTTGAGCTTCAAGACATAAAATTTATCTCAACGCCATATTAACGAATGTAATTGAAAAACTGTGCAAAAACAAAAATCTACGATGTTGATTTAAGGCTACGCTGGCACTGGAAACACGGATAGGTTGTATTTGTAACACCCACGGTTATCAGAGAGGAATTTGCGATGGTCTTGAAATGAAGCTTACATTACCATTAGGTGGGATACAGCGAGCTGTTACGTTAAACATAGCTGCGAACAGCGTTACTCCACTTGTTTTTACCTGTGTTCATTGGTGATTACAAAAGGTCAGATACAAGTTTCTATTCGACTAATAGCTGACGTAGGATGGGTTCCTTGAGGCAGTTCCGTTGATTTGCACTAAAGTATTTCTTTGGTTATATTTCAAGTATTTTATTAACCTGAAAACTTTAGAAGCGGGGGTGGCATTGCCCCCGTTGCCCTTACTGGCTACGCGCCTATTGTGGCAACCGTATTCTGATAGCGGGCTGCAGACCAGCGCAGGAATTCGTGATTGAGCGACGTTTATGCGCACATCGATTCGGTAATTCAAATTAACCAATACAATTTCCAACAGTCATAACAATTCAGTTTACCTAGGACATCTGTGTATTGTGTCTACAGATAATCCAGTGATGATATGCATTTTTCTCATTTATTCCCTCGTTTTATGCTGGAGCAACGTTTCCAACAGTAAAGTGACATGAAATTTGCACAACTACATTACTTTTTATCACAAAATATTGGGGGGACAAAAGATAATATATCCTATCCTGTACAAAAGTTGGGGAACATGTCCCCCCGTCCCCCCCATAAACTCGGTCACTTCCCTCGGTTAATAAGCCCACCCACTTAATAAGCCCAAAATCGTCCTGTCCCGAGGCGGGCTTAATAAGCGGAGACTACTGTCATTGCAGTTTTGTTCAAGGGTTGTAGTCTACGTTAATTGTGACCACAGGCGTAGCCAGGAGTAATCCAAAGGGGACATGGCCCCTCCATATTTCTAGCCAATCTTGTCGTTTTGTGCTACGAGAGGCGGTGTCCCTAACCAAATACTATAGCTCGCTTAAAGTCAAAATATTTGGCCCCTCACAAAATTTAATTTTTGGCTAATTTTAATTTAATTTTTTTTATTTGGTCCCTCACAAAATTTAATTTTGGGCTAATTTTAATTTAATTTTTTTTATTTGGTTCCTCACAAAATTTAACCGCCTACACCACTGATATTTACTGAGTATCGCAATAACGCAGACCAAATAATAACTGCTTTCTTTCACAATGTCAAACCAAGAATGAAACGAGACAAAAGATAACAGAACACAGAATCAAAGAATAAAGACACAATGACTATAGAACTGTGGAAAACGAATAAATCAAAAACCACAAAGATAAAGTATGTGATACTATAAATACAACAGGTGTAGGCACGTGGTGAACTTGTAGAAATCTTAACCATATGCTGGTTTTCCGGTCATCCGATTCAACACAGGTGTGCCAGTGCCGCACGTCGGGCGAAATTGTTTTCGCACAACGACCAGGCAGTGATGACTGCGCTGGTGCATTATGGTTTACACCAGGGTTTCCAACCTGGGGTAGATGCACTCCTATGGGTACATTTGCCTATCGGAAGGCGTACATTTCAGACTGCGAATAGAAGGGGAAAAATATATGTATATACATTATTTATTTCCAAATATTCCGAAATATAAAAGTTCTATTGAAAATTCAGTAGATTTTTGTTATTTTACTCAGCGTTTATGTCATAACAATTTTTAGATGTACGTGCTCATCTGTTGATATGCTAAAGAGGTGTATGGTCAGAGAAAGGTTGGTAACTCCTGGTTTACACACATACTATGAAAAAAAAAACTTTGCGGAATCGTCGCACGTGGCAAAATATGTGTTGCTCAAAATGTATTTCACGAAAAACGCTCCTGTTTAGAACGTTCAGGTGGTGTCCGAAACGTTTTCGGCTAATCATAAATGAATCAGTTGTAGAATTACAACTTTGTGCCAAATTGAGCGTATGTTCTTTCAGGTTATCCACCTCCTTTTCACTTGAACAACTGATTTCCTAGTTTCGCAACACTCTGGCAGTTCAGCACACTTCCTAAGCGTAAAGACATTCAACTAAGCAAAGGTGTGAAGAATGTGAGGTTGCACATCAAACCGATATGTTATAAAACCTAAGCAATTTCAAAAGATTTTGAGGAGAAGAGGAAACTTTTGAAAACTTTATAGGTGGTTCAAACTAAGAAATCATACTTTCATCACTGTGTTTGAGTTCCTTTTATCCTACCAGTATCTAGTCCTGAATCATGGGCTTTTCAAAACATTATTGAATTTTTCAGCCTCTTCTGTGTACAAATCGCATGGTTACCTCAACGGTAGCTTTGTTGTTAAGCAACTGAACGGCAACAAAGATTAGTCGAGTATGAAAGACTGACATGGAAAGCTTTTGGATTTTGGTTGCTGTGTAAGTAAAACGACCAAATTGCAAACCAGCGGACGAGTCGTATTCCTCAAAATGCGATTATTGCCTTAGCGCATTCATTGAAGAACCAAGTAATGGTTTGTTTGTGTTTTGTGGTCGAGAAGTGAGCGTATGTGTCTATGCGATCAAACTAAAGTTTAAAACCAACACTGTGAGTTTGCCAATGAAGTTTCAGGAAAACTAGCTTTGCTTTTCGAAGTAAGATTCAGTGCATTTACTGTTAACGCAACGCAGCTCAAACAAGGAATTGAGCAAACGAGAAAACTGTTGGGACAAAGCATTTGTGTTTGAATACTCGCACCAGCACAAGGCGACGTTATTATTTTTATTTTGATTATGTTTCAATCCGATCATTTTATTCGTCGATGTGCTAGAAATGAGATGGCCTCGGGAGGTCTGGTCGTCTTACTATCAAAGGTGTGCTGTCACTAGCGTTGAATGTAGTTTGTCAGCTCCGCGCAGTTTTACATGTTTCTAAAAATACCTCCCACGGCAATTACTGTCAATGGTGAGAGAGTCCATCGCATTGCTGCGACATATTCCTCATTGAAGGCGCTGCAGAAACCAAAGTGAACAACCAGGTTGGCAGGCCCGTCGCGAGGAGTTAGCAGCAGAGGAGCCAAAAACTAGAAGGAGGGGCCAAAAACCAGAAGGAGGGGTCAAAAACCAGAAGGGGAGGCCACATTTTTAAAATACAGTATTGGATGTATGTAGCAACCGGGGGTCCAAACGTGAAATGGGGGGGCACCGATCTTAAATGGGGGGGCCGGGCACCACTGGCCCCCCCACTGGCGACGACCATGCAGGTTGGTACAAAAAATGGCCATCGAACTTTCTTAAAGAAATGGAAACAGTGTTGTTGGTGCTTTTTCGAGACAATGTTTGTGTACAAAAATAAGAAATGCAAGTTTTTCCCCCAGCTGTATCCAGAACCTTATTCCTGAATGATGCTGGCTGGCAGCACAGTGGGACAACAGAGCAGCGCAAAGGAAGCGCAGAAAACGTTGTTATGATTGCAATAAACTATTTAGAGAAATCACTCTTTGGAGCTGCGCAAACAAATTCAGCAGTCGTAAACACGCTTTTCTAGTAACAGACAACCCTTGTCTTTGTTTTTAACGTTAAAACGTTTCATTGGAAATTTTCATTGTCTAATGTGCTGACAACATCCAATCAAAACGAGTGCGTGATGAATCATACACTGTTACAACCCGGTATTTCCAGAATTGCGATTAAACTTGTCCAGATTTCTTTGGGAAAGTGGCAGCAGTGACCGTTGCAGGCTTTGTTGTGTTGCTTCTTCACAACTCTGCGATATGTGCATTTGCTTTACAACACAGAAAGATGGATGTTGAAGACGAGATAAAAACAACAAATAATTTTTGTCACGCGCAAAATGGGCCAATAGCAGGAATCATGAAAAAAAGTACTGTGATAAAAGAGAGACAAGACAACTTTTCTCTGTTATTCACTTCACAGCGAATATCCCAGACTGATGTCACGACCTCGAGGTCAGCTTAGCCAATCTAATAACTGTAGACGTGAAAGACTGTATAACAGGGGTGGCCAAACTGCGGCTCTTCGAACCTTTGCATGCGGCTCTTTGAGTTTTCCGAAAAATTATATATTTGTTTTTTATTTATTATTTCTATTGCAAATTGTAGAAATATTGTAAAATGGTATTGTGGTAGCTAGCGTGCCATACAGTATTACTTTTGCAACTCGTTGCAAAAAGAATTTTGATGTCACAGAAGCGTAGATTCCAAATAAATTCGTGTTTTCAGGTTTTTATGTTGGGGCTCTTTGCAACTTGGGTTTTACGATATGCGGCTCATACATAAAGCAGGTTTGGCCGCTCCTGCTCTATAAGAAATACACAGCATAAAATACGTTCAGCCGATCAGCAGTGCACAGCTTCAAATTAAAAACGCGTGATAATTGCTACAGTTATAGGAAGGATCAAGTTGACAAAAGGGTTTAAATCGCGTTACTCAGTATATTTTTGAAATCGCTTTACTCAGCAGTATTTGTGAATAAGAGAGAAAACGATCAGTGGAATTTTGACAAGCTTCTTTATGTAGATTCTCATACAATAGCTTGGTTTCTCAATAAACAAAGTTACGCTGCTCATTTGCAGTTATAAAGAGTGGAATGTGTGAGGGGTTTGCTTTTTGGTGGTGCTTATGTCATGGCAGGATTGATATACGGTAGATACGTTGGCGTGGTATTCGCCGAGGATATGTTTCTGGTTACTTTAAGGAAATGCAGGGCCTACGAGAGAGGGAGAGAGGTACATCGTACCCGGGCCCGGGAGGTGCAGGGACCCGGGAAAGTTAAAGTACTGTACGTATGATCAGTTTTTCTGTAATCAGGCCTAAAATTGTCAGTGTGAGCCAACTGCCAGTATAACAATTAATCTATTTGGAAATCTTAGCATGACAGTTCATTCTGATAACTATACAAACAAGCTATACACGTTTCGACGAGGGCCCAAGAAAATAAGAGGGCCCAGTGTCAGTCTTCGTATCCCCTGGTAAAATTTCTCTCGGAGGACCTGAGCAAGTGTTTTACCAATTCACATTTATGACTTTTACTGATTTGTAAAGAAAAAAATTCTGTTGTAGGTGCATGCTCACTCCGTTTGATTAATTATATTATTCATTGTACTTGTATAAGTCTCCTTATTATTTCAGCAAATTATGTTTTCTTATAGTATTACTCGTCCCTCGGTGTGTGTTGGGATATTTCTGCATTTTTTAAATATTTTGAGTGTAAATTGGCATTGGAGTTTCGCACTAATAGCGTTCTGTACAAGCGATTTATGGTTTTGATAAAATGTAGCACAACCAAGAATCACTCTCAAGATCAGTTGCAATTTCTGCAATTTCTTTTCAAAACCGTGATCGTAACACAGAAGACCCAAATCTAGGTGATCTATGGAATCATTGGCTTGAAAACATGGTCAAAACAAGATGGTGAGAAGCTGGAAAACAGTTTTAACAGCAAATAAAATACCAAGTTATCTGGAGTTTGTAATAGTCGTAAGCGGCCTGTGAGCACAGCTGTGACGTGAGGCTAGTAGAAATTGCTGCACGTAATAATTGCAATGTTGTGCAGCCGCTATTATAGTAAGATGAAACCATCCGGTATGTACGCTCGAGAACGGCGGTTCTTGACCTTTTCTTTTACGCCTCCCGTAAGTAATTGTCCTTTGTCTCAAGCCTCCATGAACCAGTAAATTAGACGGAATATTTTCCCCTTCGAAAACGTTCCGTGTTGTAGAGCGCGTTAGCATCTGCGCCGGCCTTTGGAAATGTATTGACGCCCCCCTGGTTAAAAACCACTGCTTTAGAATAAGTCCAGGGCTGACAAAAATGTTTGATAGTAAGCCAAAGAAGGCATGACGAAAAATTCGACTCATTTGTTGGAAGATGAACCTTTTCAGTACTTCACGTTTTTCAACCAGAGTTTCTTTACGTAAATTTCTGACGGAATAGTACAGCGTATCTACTGTAGGTGAGTAAATTTCTAGAAGCTATGGGCTCCAAACAATGATAGCATCTCGTGAAATTACGTATTTTTTCTGACACCAGACTTGATACCGCGCAATACAGCACAAAGGTAAAACGTAGGTTTCCTGAACGCGTTGAACTTTCAAGTGGAATCAAAGCTATACAAAATGCTGGTTCTGCCATCCGGGATTTGACGTCACTGCTGACACGCGTGTTTCAATCAAAGACACATTTAAACATATATTTTTCTTTCTACAAACAATTCTAACAATAACCTATTTGATCGTGATAAGAGGTCAAAGAAAATAGCGATAGGTCTGAGGGGAGAACTGAATCGTTTTCTTTGTTTCGCGTTTCATTTTATGACCAACAAGCATTTTGTGCCTTGTGTGAACGGAAGTTTGCAAAGTTAACTGCTGCACTTTTGTCATTTATTGCCAGGTAACTAGGCGGGAAACGCCTAGTGCTGATGAAAATAGAGCGATGTTCGCAAGTAATGTTCTCTTTTGATAGAAGATTGAGAATCCAACAAGAAAATAATTGAAATGCAGCAGCTAATTTGCCTGAAACAAGGGTAGGCGAACTTCTTCAATGGAAGAGTTATTTGCTGGAAAACAAAAACACCAGCAAGCCGCAAAATCAGTTTGCAGTATCAATGCAATTGCTTGTGTAATTCTTCCAATTTGTGGTCTGCAATTGCCTCTTCGCGTAAAGCATTCGTTTTCATTCCGATGTCGGGAAAATGACAGATTGTTTATGACAATATGTCACTTTGAAAATTTTAATTTTGTTCGGGAAGTTAAGGAGACTTACTTGAGCTTTAGGTTCACCGTCTTTGTTATCAAATCGTGTAAACTGCCTGATAACTAACCTCACAGTACGAGCTCATGTAAACACACTGATAAACGGACCAACAATAAATATGAGGCAACAACACCGTATATTTGAGACACTGCTATTCAACTAGAAGAGCCACACAAAATATGTCGGGGAGCCGCATGCGGCTCGCGAGCCGCAGTTTGCCCTCCATTGGCCTGAAATGAGGGGCTGTGTTTTGCGCAAAGCCATAGGCCTACGTACGTTTTCTAAGGTTAGGTTTGAAAGAACACCAACAAATTTTATTAGGCCGGATTTTTTTTAGCAAAACGTTCAAACTAATTTCCAAACGTATTGTTTATAAGGTATTGGCAGTCACAGTGCAAGTAGTACTACTGTTTTTACAAAAATTACAACAAAAATGTTTCAATTTCAACTGATGTTGAACAGCTCTTGTTCATCAGTAAAAGCATCGTTTTTTTACTGGTCATCTGCAGATACTACGACTACGGTCTTTAGTGCTCGCTGTGCCACTCTCTGTCTGTTCTTTGCTTTTATCTATTTCAATCACAAATCTCATAAGCAACCTCAAGTGCGCCCCTCAACTGCTAGATGCCGTTGTGGATCCAGTTTCATCGTTATGGGGGTCTCTGGTGGGGTTAGCCCCCAAACAAAGCTCCATGCCCCAAAAAATTAAAATATGAAACATTACAAATCAGTGAAGTTTTTGTCAATTTTCAGAATGTCAACCCCCCTGCCCAAACACAAAGCGTCTCTACTGAGGATTTTCTGGCGATGGTTCTGTCTGGTAGATCATTGAAACATTTATAAAACCATTGAGAGTTACATCAAGCAGCCGGTTTCTTTGGTTGGTTTTAACACGGCACGGAGTTGAAAATCCTCGTTCTAGTCAGGCTGTGGTAAGAGTAATGGACAGCGCAATGCAGAAATATTGGTTGTCACAGAAGTGGTATAGCGGAGATCGCGAAGCCGATCATTATGGCCAATGCAGTCTACCAACGTTTGCAAGGAAGATAATTTTCGATACGCTATCTCTTTTTTCAAAACCCAGCAAACTCGCTCAGCTACCGTATTAAATTTATCTGAAATGTGATCCTGATGAATAGCATGAAATAGTGAAATGCGTTGAGTTTTTTCCAGACTATTGACTTTTTGTGTTGATCAGGGCTGAGATGATTATCCAGGTGGTTTGGACGTGGAGGCCTGGTAATGTAAATATTAACATTCTTTCCTTGGCTGGTGGGAACTGCTGGATGCTTAGAGCACAATAAACATTCCATGCCTCCATCAGCACGCAGAGTGAAGGCATTCATTAATAGGGATTTATCACACCATTTTAGCTTAATCCACGATTGGAAAGTTTTATTGTTATATGCTGCTGACTGACTGCCAGCTGAAACTGACAATGCTTTTGAGATTCTAAGAGTTGAATGCTATTCTTTCTGGACAACAGAATTGAGAGAACTTTTGCAGTCACTTCTCCTGGCGTTTGCTCTTTCTGCCTGGCCAAGAGCAAAAAAGTTTTAGTTTCGGCTTACTACAAAAATACTGCTTCATGCTTGGATGGCTGGCTTTATGTTTGTCCAGTGACAATATCTTATGAAAATACCTACACAAGAAAGTAAATGGAAAAGGCTTGGCTTGCTACCTGCTAAAAACATTTAACACCGTGGAAAAGATTTGGTTTGCTAAAAACGCCAGAGTCGGTGGCATTCAAAGGATTAATTATTACGTAACGTAATTGTTTATCTCATAAATGGTGTCAAATTATTATAATATTGTTGCGTTGCACGGGATTTTCATAGACGATTATGATGAATACAGGCGAGGCTACTATCTGTACTGCTCTTATTTGGTGTGGGACGAATCGGTTTTGTACGTTAACTGAACCAACAACTCAATTCAGATAAAGGTTTTCATGGTTGTCCAGATTTAATGTGAAAGTACCAACTTTATAGGTTCGCACAAAAACTGTATGGGACCATTTTGGACTCATGAAACGTCTTAAAAAACCCTGGGCCTACAAATGGTGTTATGGTGTCAACAAAGGTACTAGCAGCCTATAATGCGCATGTGCCTGGTGCTACGAATTGGCAGCTTATTGCCTCGTCAGGAATGTTCGAAAACAATCCCTTGAGCGGGATCCGCAGCGGTATTAAAATATCTTTGCGAGTCACAAACTTTCGTGTCTCCCTGGTCGCGCGGTTACGGTACATTTTCAGAAATCTGCCAAGTCATGCAAGTTGATCAACTGGTGTAGACCTGACTAAAAAAAACTCGCGTGGAGCTGAGAAAGCAATTTGACTACATTAGGACTAAATTTGGAAAGACAAAGTTGACGAAAAAAATGTAACCGCACCGTCTGCGCTAAACACGTTTGTGGTGCATGTGGTATGTGTGCCATAGCGGCATGCGGCATTAAAAGAAGCAGGAAGTTATTCAAAATTGTAAAAGTAAAGATATTTAAGTTGAACAATTAATGGTCAGCAATAACAGCAGGCAACACAGGAGTTTTTTCGAGCTACACATGTGAATTACTGTAATTTTTGGCTACGCCGAGCAAAGGCATGCTGTTGCACCAAAGCACTTTGACTACAAATCTCAAACGTAGAATACGGTTAAAGAGTCTTTTTGGAAACTATATTCTCGTTTGGTTGACAATTTAGGTCAGGGGTGTGAAACCCGTGGCCCACGGGCCAAAAGTGGCCCGGAAGCTGAGGTTTTGTGGCCTGCGGAAAGGTCCAGGTTTTAATAGTGTGGCCCGCGGGCCAGAAACGTAAACCCGCAGAGCTTGACACATGCAGCTGTGACCCGTGGACTAATCTGGTTATATGTATTTGGCCCGGCAGTGCTGTGTGGTTGCACATTCCCGATGTAGGTTCTTCACTACATGAGGGAGTTGCCCCTGTACAGATTCCCATTGCGAGGCGATATTAGATATGTTTTCTAACCGTCGTTATCTTCAGCTTTGTAGGATATGCCTCTCTCGTCGTATCGTATTTCTTGTTGTAACAATTGCGTTGATGGAGAGTTCATGTTTGTGTTCCAGAGTTGTTTGTTTCTTAATCGTAGTGGCCATTGTGTCCCAACAACTTTTATTTCAACATCAAAATGTGTTTTGCTGAATATTTTGTGATGTTGAATGCTGAATGGTAAATGTAGTAGTTGGCGATAACAACTTACAAAAAAGCTGCAACAGTTTAAAGTTGTTGTGCAAAAGATGCAAGTAAGCATTTACACAAAGGGAAAGTTCAAGAGAAAGATTACTGCAGTAGGTACTGCGTGAACGTGAAATTAAAATTTGGAAGAATACTTTTAAACGCGTTTCATAAAAACAATGCATGAAAGAAAACGTTTCATCAAAACAACGCATTGTTACAAATTTGTTTTTGTACTTTTTTGGTTGAACTTCAAGAGATATATTTGCATTTTAAGGAGAGTTAAAAGATTTGCACTTAAGTTGTTTGTGGCTAAGTACGTTTTCGCTTTAGTTGTTCTTAACCTAGAGCCCAGTGAAATATAGATGATAGGTACAGAGGTGAAAGAAAGCCGGAACGGCCCGGAACTCAAGAAAAAAATGTAAGTCGCCCTCGATTGTCCTTGATTGTAAGCGGGAGATTACAATCGAATAAATACAGTATGCACTTTTCCAGGTTTATTGCCGAATTTTAGCTATGCAACATGCTCAGAAAGCGTTCAACCTCTGCCAAAAATTGATAATGATTTTTGGTGTTACTGCACAGTGGCGCACCTGAGAGGGAATATTGCGCACCGCTGCCCTTTTCATTAGTTTCATTGTGACTGTTTTTGTTCGGATATCGAGGGAGTTCAGAATAAAGTAATATGTTTATGAAGTGAAATAACTTACTCAGTCAATGTAGCGAGTACGTGTAGACTCAGGGTCGGATTTACCTATAGGCTATAGCCTAGGGCCTCAAGATCCAAGGGGGTCTCCAACAAACTGTGGTACGTATAGATTCAATGGCCGGTATGTGATCATTTAGATTAAACTTCGTCAAAAATGTATGTCTTAACTATTATTCACAAAATTTGGTTTTATTCAACTTTCGTGGTGATAACGCCAGAGTCTTCCAACGGGTTTCCATACGAGTGAATCTCAATATGACGGTTGGTCAAGCCGCATGCCAACTATTGTGTCGATATACTCACAACACGCTGGCTGCGTCCTGCGTTTGCTGAATCGTACCGATTGCGACGTGTGACTCTATCAAAAGAACTTGTGGCTGTTCATGTTTGAAATGCACCTGATCAGTGGCATAACTGACGAACCG
>Ga0210059_1011731_pt1 | contig 13353 bp, 13 predicted proteins | sample Ectturendosymbi2_FD_188042 | JGI IMG/M metagenome (GOLD analysis project Ga0210059, IMG submission 188042) | Ecteinascidia turbinata endosymbiont from Florida, USA - Sample 2 (SPAdes) (version 2) | ecosystem: Host-associated > Tunicates > Ascidians > Unclassified | place: Key West, Florida...
TATGATTTCGTCGGCTTCAATGTCTTGTACTACGTTCTGTATTGTCTGATTTTATCAACCTGCGTTCTGCAGAGTGTGTGTGTTCATACTATGGACTTCGTGTCTGCTCACAAACAAATAAATTAAATTAAATTTAGCACTAAATAATTCTTACTGTGAAAACATTGCGGTTAGATTTCATAAAATGCATTATTCCAAAATCCCGGACAGTGAAGCACTGTTTAACATTTCTCCCTGAAGCATATTTGGCCACCAAAATCCCGAACATGTCAGGGAAAAACCTGACATATGGCAACCCTGCTATAGCAGACATCGATTAGATAGCCTTATCATCCTATGGAAATAAGTGGTAAGTTCCTGAATTTTTGTTGTCCAGGTGGTTATAAAAATAGATGATAAAACATAAAACCAGTAATAAAGATGTCGATAAGTGCACATAAAAGAGGTTTTATGGCAATACGATTTTTGCGTTTTAACTGGCTTCAAAACCCCGAAGTAATATTGAATGAACACCTACAAGCTGTTGGTTTAAGTTCTGGATATCTCAAAAATGATGTTGAATTGTTCAAAATATTTCGGCAGAAGCTGCATAGAAGATTGCATAAACATTATCACAGCTCACTAAATCTTATGGACCCGGAAAATATTATTTGGCAAATAGATATTACGTGGACACTATTGAAGACAAAGCAAAACAAGGAACTGAAATACGAGCAAATAAAAAGAGCCATCACCATATCTAAATTTAAGAAACTATCTGATAAAGAATTGGCTTCCGTGCAAGAAAAAGAGAGGCTCAAAGCCTTGAATATATTACAAAGAACAAGGTTTACTTGGGAGAAGAACCCGATAGAAATACTTAAAGAAAGGTTGAAAACTGCTGGCTTAAATAGGGATGTTTTTGATGAAAGCCTTACTTTGTTTAACGAACTTAAAATCAACTTAATAGACAATTCCAAGTCTAGGGATTTTGTGAACTTCCCGCAATATTGACAGCTGTAAATCAAAGATACCATCCGCAACTGCCTTATACTACCTAGGAGATGTTATTTGATATAAAGCTGGATGAAGAGCGTTGTCGACTATTACCAGCAATGTTACAGATTTAGAGTAATTGAGGAGAATAATTGATAATGTTCTAAATATTATAGAAAAGGGTACTTTTGACATGTTTTCTTTCTGATCTTTGGCTTTGAATCGACGATTGAACTGTTTTGGGGATATTATTTGAGATAAAAAAAAAGAAGGGACTAAACCAAGAATACTCAAAGGAAAAAGGCCATCACAGTATAAAACGGCAGAAATAGTGTCTCGAATGTTTCTTCTTTGACCCTGAAATTAAAAAGTTGGGGAGTTTATGACTGAACTATTCAGCCGTTCTAAGACTAACAGTGCTGAGTCGACAAACTGAAGATGTCTGTAAAAGCCACTGAAAACTATGTACCACACTTGATAATGAAAGTCGTAAATGCTGCTAACACGGTTATACTGAAGCCAACTGTTACTTTGCAAAGTATTAGAATATACCTTCCTAGTCAAATTGATGTACTAAGTTCAAGTTCTGAGAACTGTTTCGAAAGCCTCCTGAAATACATGGATATGACAGAAAGCGAATTAGATATTTTACTGGCGGAATCGGAGGAAGACAAGCTATTGTCTAACCCAATAGACTGTATTGTACAAGCCATTAACTCTATACATTTTGATGAGCCACAATGTCCTATACTGAGATTGTAAGATCAGTTGCAAACCAAGAAGTTGAAATTAGATGTACTAGCACAAAACCCCTTATTTTTTGAAATGTTTAAACAGAAACTTTACAGAGAATTTCAAGGTTCCCTTTTTCGGTATTGGCCATTACTTGAATATGTGAATATACGTGATTTTCAATGGCAAGTTATGTGGCTCTGGAAATTTGTGATAAACACCCCAACTGATGAAGATACCTACGAGTGGATGGTTGCAGAAATTTATTCATGCGTAAATTTATTGCAGCATGCAGTCACACTTATCACTTTTGATACTTTTTGCTTTCAACTGTCATTTGACATGTTAATGAGAATTGTGATTTTTTCTTCTGTTCGTTTTTTTTTATTTTATAAGTGTATTTTTGGTAATGTGAGAGGTACGAACATTATTCTAACGAGTTTCGGTCAAACCTGAACTATGTATTAGTATAGAACGTTGGTAGTAGTATGAGTGTGTTATAATCGACGTATAAAAATTAGTGGTGGTTTTACTTGTTATCATTCGTACACTACTAATTTTAGATGATGTAATCGGCCGTGAGCGAAAGTGATTATGTTTTGTATTCATTTAATAAGTTTGAGTAACCATATTAGATGATTCGAATCCGGCAAAAGATAGGACAGGTAAAAATAGTTACAAATACGGTTAGACTTCCCGATTGTAGGATTAATCTTGTAATATTCATGTATGGCTTTAATAGATAACTTAAGTTATGTGATGATATATTTCTGTTTTAAAATGTAGATAAGTTAAAGTTACTAGTATCTGGAAACTTGTGAATACAATTACGCCGACCTGAGTCCAAAAGAAGATAAAACGGGGACTATTTTAGACAAGTACAAACCAAATGGAGAACATAAACAAAACAATATTTTTGTGATACCTATTGGAGATGAAAATCTCAGTGAGAGTGCGGTTAATGCTTATGTATATCTATATTGAGTGGACAAAGGATTGAGAGCTCCATCCCATACTGAATGTCTTCTCTTACACGTTAAAAGAGACTTTCCCTTTCGTTATCATTTATATGCCATTCTGTTCAACTATCCTGGGAGGAAACAATTTCGAGAACTTGCTCGATAAAATTGGCGATTATTAAATTCCGAGGTCATATTAAGAGCCTACGGATGTATATTAAATCTGCACTGACATAAATCAAAAAAATGAATTATTTCCATGCTTCGCTTCTATTGCTAGATGTTGAATTTTATGAACGTGAACTTTTGTTTTAAAAAATTAATATTCTATTACCACTATATACTTTGGTTCTTAAAATGGTAATATTATTTTGTAGATGTCCATCTGCAATTCATAACACGACCTGAAACGTCTGTCTTTGGTGTTCCTGTATATGAACTTTGTATTGCATGAGTATCTTATGTAACATCACTGTTATAATATTGGAATGTCCCGGAAATCTATGTAAACAGCTATATTATGATAGATTTATGAAAAACTGTAATCAGGACTTAAGCCGATGCAAAATTTTGAAATGGAGTTGATCTCTAAATTTCAAGAGTATATTGAATCAAACTTTTAACAGACCTTTGCTGTAACGATGTATCTTGCTTTCAGAAAATTTAGAAAATATTATAACTATAATGCAAATGGTAATGACTCATGTCAGAATGATTAAAGACTCTATCGACGAACAGACATCGGATATAGACGAGATTATAGAGAAAGAAATATAAAGAGAAATATGTGTGGTGTAGATAAGGCGCTCTTCATGCTTAGATCAATGAACTTTTATTGGCGTCAAAATCCAATAATCATCCTGCGAATTGAATTACGAACTTTAGGACTGGATTATTTGGCTTCCTCAAAAATATGGAATAATACTACCTCGAATTTTTGTAATATTCAAACGACCAGCACCACCAGAATTGAAACACCTTTATCGTTGGAACTGCAGCATCCTGGAAGACGCGCTTAATGGCGCTCAAGGTAATTACCTTGAAACTGAAGATACTTTAAACATTGTAATGGTTCAGAAGCTCTTTACATTTTCAGAGATACAAAGTGAAAAAATTATACTCGTGTCCAAACCATTATGAAACCTTGTGGTTTTGACTCTGTCTGTTTAGACAGCCAGCCGAAGGCTGAATAGCAATAGCCTGATAGAAACATACACTGAGATTTCTAATTAAACGATATTTTATTAAGTCCTCTCCAGGAAGACTTGAGTTTTAAAATGTATCACTTGGTAAATTTATCTTTCATTAGAAAACACCTAATCAGAAAAAATGATACTTAAACCATTAACGATAGAAGTTGGAAAACAAACGGCATTTTGAAGATCACGAAGTTTATTAAAAGCATACGAAAATCGAATTGAATAATGAAAGAAGTAGAATTGGGAAATAGAAATAATCATAAGAATAAAAAATTACTGAGTCCAGTATTTCATGATGATGGGTTCAGTTTCAATGAACCTGCCCTTCGACATCTGTAGATCTCCCAGCAACAATGAACAGTCCCAAGTGATGAAGCTTCGGATTTTCTTCCGCAGCAGGATGACCGAATTGGATGTATACGTTGTTATGTTGCCATTTGTCATCTCCCAGGAACCAAACAAGCCGGAAAGCCACGTTGTCTGGTGGCGGAGTAGATCTACAATACTTGTAAATGTCTTCAACTTGATACAATGCTGAGACAGGATCCAGACGGTGACCACGTTAATAACAGCTTAAAGCCAACACCGTCTCACTCTTGAAGACCTCTTCAACGTTTAAGTCTGGTAACAGTTTCATGATTATAGATGAGTAGACGTCTCTTGATATTGAATGACGACTAGCTTTAAAAACCCGGCTTATGTAGTCTAAATGGGCAGAATTTCCCGGATGAGAAATATTGCATCACCTCCCATTAACGGAAAGCTTTGACCAAGAATTAAATTACAAAAGGGGAGTATCTTATCTCAGATTTTTGAATTCTACAATTCTGACAGATTACAACTGGCCTGAAAAACAACGAGATAAACAGGAACCCAATGCAGCCTTTGTCTATAATGAATTCCGCATAATAACTTTTATCAAATGCAAATGTGACATTTTGATTCGTTACTTTTACATTTGATGGATCAACTGGAATCAATTACTGACGAAAATGATCGCACACGTCTATTTCAAACAATGACAATATTAAGCGACAAAGTTAAGTACTGCTGAACAAAACCAAGCATCGATAAGATCAATTATAGAACGTCACGTTCATATATTAAGAAGTGACCTGGAACGTTATTATGTTTCAAAAATCAACAATCTTTATCAACCTTGGACATAATTACTGATTTACATCAAGATGTCCTCTATGAACATCAGTTTCAAAACGGAAAAATTATCAGTTCTCCTAAGTTCAGAATTGTTGAACTTCCACCACCACGGAGGAGTCAACCACTATCCAGACTACTCCAACCACTATGACAGAACAAGCTACGACTACTAGTTTATCTGAGACAACAGAATCAGCAACATTTATGATTCCTGCCACGGTTCAACCTGAGATTGATTGGGAACATATGAATGAATTAGATGAACAAGAAACCCGAGATAACACAGAACTTGTTACACCTGTATTGGCTAGGATTATTGGTGCTTTAATTACAGTCGGATCGACTATTGTTTATAGCATTTATCAACTGTGTACACTTTCTGACACTATGGTATATAATAACGTTACTTCTGTCGTATCTTAAAATAATATTCTTTAATTAATGTGTTATCTGTTACAGGTTCATTTTGATAGGATTTGTGGAAGTTTATTGAATAATTAAATGACCAAGGGACAATTGACAATGAGGACGAAAACTGATCCGGAAATTTTTGCAGGAAAAGGAGTAGCAATACCTACTTACCTTGGAAGGAGTTGACTACATATTTCTGGAACAATGCTTGTTTTTAAGGAGTTCTGTTTTAGATTCCTGCCAACTTCAACCATAATCATTTGGATGTGCCATCGTATCCCTGTGAGAACTTGGTGACCATCAAGTCGACTTTGCTTTAGCTATACACAAAACAATGATGATAAAATAACAAAGATCTGACTTGTCGACTTATGACTGAATACACTTGTTGAAACCATTATCATGATAGACATGATTTTTGACCACTTACTGTATGCTACTTCTCTGCGGAGACATGAAATTTTGTTCCTCTCTGAATACAGGGAGAATGAGAAATGTGGTCACATTTCGTAATTGTCGTTATTAATATATTATTAAAATCTATTGTCGACTTGGTGTTTTTAGATCCAGTGCCACAGTGATAGTGTGAAAACTGATTTTTATTTTAGAAAATTGAACGTTTTCCGCATAAAATTAAACCTTTTTTCATTATAAATATTTAGTGATTGTAAATTTCTGCCATTTCCAATTTTTGTAGTATCTATAGAAATTAATGGAGAGATGTCTGTCCCATAAACATTAGGGAATTGTGATGGATGGTGTAGACAGGAAGCAAATATTTTTAATCTGTATTAATCTACCGATTCCGACAAATGCGATACTGCAAGACGAAGTTATCGTAAAGGTTTCGGACTTCTCACAATTTCGATAAAGGTAACGTGAAAGTTTCAGCGGATGCTCAGAAATTGTGTTCTTGCTTCTTGCCCTCGCCATCCTCGATTGTCTTTTAAAACGATATTTTGATAGATAATTCAGTTAATTTTTGGACGAGGATTACGTATAGTGAGCTTGGTGCACAAATTATTACAAATATACATATTACTATTAATAAGCTCATGGCTCCTCTGGCTTAGGAAATTTCCATCGTTTGAAATTATTGATATATTGCTGTACGAAGATAAAAACGAGTATCTTGCTCGTTGGATATTCGATCTCCAGTAGAAGGATTTTCTCCCCCTTTTTACAGTGGGAGTGGCCCTTATTTGCTTATCTTCCCTGGAGCCGGACCGTAGGAGGGAGGAATAAGGAATTCATTCCATAGCCAAGAGGAGACTTATGGTATCTATATTCACTCACAAGACACTACAGTGCATTAGTAAATTACATATGATATTTTTATGGATGAGATGGATGATATTTTTGTGGATACATTACACATGATAAATAATATACGATATTTTGGGGATAAAATGAGATAGCAGATTGTTAAGAGTTATACAACAAAACGAGTGAAGAGGATGGGGATGACGTTGAGCGGTTGAATAGAAGGAAGTGACAGACTCTTTAGTCCGATGTACGACACTGACGTCCTGTGGCTGTGAAGGACTACTGTTCTAAATTTTAACTTATTGATTACGACAATTTTCCGACTCTTATGAATCTGCAGGTATCATGCCTACGATGTCGAACGTCAAGACAGCGTATGGTATTTTCTGTAGATTTCATACCTATGATACCAAATGTAAAGGTAGCCTATAGGAGTTTCGAACTTCTCGCAATCATGTATTCGGGCCCGTGCAGATTGTGTTTGCACTTCTTCCATGTTCTTCTGACCACGTTATCTTCATCCTCATCAAGCACCATGTTATTGTTCCTTATATTAGGAAAATGGGACAGACATCCACTCCATGATGACCACAAAATCCATTAGGAAAGATTTTGCTAAATTCATTTACCTTATTAATTTTTAAAATATGTAATATACTTTGAAATTTGGATACCAATGACAATTAGACCTTAACAAATTTAGAAAACTCTTCCGATCTGCAAATGGTCTGGCGGTATTGGCGAACTCGTCACTCGCCACTACCGTTGGGCCAGGCATGGAGATTTCTTTGGTGACGCTTAAAGATCTTCTTGCTGAAAGATTGGGGAATCATCAACAAAAAACCCTTAAGTTGCATATGATGCCTTGAAGGTAGTTGTTGAAATAATTATCACAGTAAATTGCAATTATCTTATGAAAATGTTTATCGTTGCAGGATAACAGACACCATGTATTGTTTGACTAAAGTAATAAAATTATCCTTCGAATATGTACTTGCTGCTGGAGCAAACAAAGACCCTGACGATCATGAAGATCGTATACCTGAGCACTCCTTGGGGCATCAGGACAAACCTCCCACAAACCAAGCGAAGCTGGAACATGAAGAACACTCAAACCAGAAAAGTATACTTGAAAGACCATTTCTACAAGGGGTCTGCGCCAACCCACCTAGTCAAGGACTTGTTGTACATCTACCCGAAGCAAAAGTCAGAAAAAGGATTACTGAACGAGGTAATCTGTTATATGATTTGTATGCCCCCCGATCTTATTTAATCCCAGTACATAAATATACATTTTATCTTTGTATACAGGAAATAAGGGTTACCGGAAAAGGTTATATTCTATTCAAACAAAAACTTAATACCAAAATTAGAGGAAAGAGAAAAGCTATTGTGAGAAATACCCAATTACATGTACCAATACCAAGCGACTTTGGCGGAATAATTGAAGCAGACCAACAATTGGGTACTTTAAAAATTATTCCTAGTAAAAAATCAATTATAAAATTGTACCATTTTGTGAATTCAGACCCAGTACCACCAAAAACGGTGGGAGTTTATAACGGGAAGACAAGTGAAATAGCAAAACAAATCCCGAAGATAACATCGTAAATTTCCGTCATCAAGACAAAATATTATTCAACCAATATATAAATGAGAAAGAGTATGATGCTTTGCAATAATGCATATCTTATCATAGTTAAAGTCTTGAAAAATAGAATAGTTTAATTAACTGAATATCAGTTCTTTACAAAAATAGCCCATGCTCCGATATTATTTTGAGATTATTTCAATGAGAAGAAATTCTGTTTGAAAAATAAGTTCTATAAGCACAAATCCTGATTCTTACGCAGTCCTGCTAAGATAAAACGCAGGACATGAATTAGCTCCTTATATGACGTTTCCATGGTTCTTCTGATAACTAAACAGCAAAATTTTCTTTATACATTTAACACCAATAGCCGTAGTTAGCTTGTCATTCGCAAAAAGGGTTTACTAACTCATTAATCGGATATATTAATACCGACGGCCCAACCGTAAAATCTGTTAAAATTATTAAACGAACTATGATATGAAGTCTTCCTTTAAGACTTTGAAAAATAAATTTTGTCAGCAGGCAACATTCGCTGACAATCAATTCTTTGCGAAATGTAATCCAAGAGCTTTTGATGCACAGATTTCGTGAGGCCTGTTATGATCATCGACTATGAATGATATCTTACAAATAAATGTGAATAATAAAAACCTTAATAGCAACCATACATATAATAATCACATGCTATATATATGAGATACGAAAATAGAAATCAAACTTAACATGAAAAATCGCAAATATTGAATTTTGAAAGAAATCCCTTTATGAATAGTTGAATCACAAATTGAAATGCAAGGAAATGCATTAAGATTACAAATTCAGTTATAAATGGTCATATTAGAAACCACCAGGCATTTTAAAACTATTAGAGCAAACAGTGACAAAAGATTGTGCCTGATAACGATTAACGAAATTTGCATTTCCAGATTATAGACCGCCTTCTCAGATTGAGCAAAGGCTTTAGAGAACAAGAGTGATATAGGAATTATGCTCACTATATTCTTGAATCAGGAGAAATGCCTTTATTTAATCAAACGATAACACAGATAGTACCCTAGATGGGGAAGAAGCAAATATTTCCCTTTTCATAAGTTCTGCATACAGAACGTATCCAACAAAACACGTATTGTAGCACAGGAGCTACGGAATGTCTTACAATACTTAGATAGTGTTGAAGACATTTGACAAATACTGAACATTACCTTCGGTTGAAGAAAACCGAATTGTCTCTTGTTATGCGAATATCCCTAAAAATTCAGATGAAAAATCTTATAAAATCATTCTACCACTTTCCAGAAATCGTCCTAATTTCCTGTCACACATATAATTGTTGAATTAGTCTTGCAAAAAATATGAGACCCTGTAATTAAAATTTATTAAAAACATCAGGGGTCGGAAAATAAGAGATTTTCTCATAGATCAAGATAATGGTCATATTATCGACCTATCCTTCGATGACACCTCCGAAAGAAAAATCTACCGAGATCATTGCTTCTGACGTGAATTTTGAAAGTCTTTCAAACAACTTTACCTTATACTCCAAATACCGAGGTATAACAATTTCATTTGCAAGGATCTATTTTTCAGAAAATGAGTCACGAGAAACATCATCAAATACTAGTCCGCATAATGACACCTTGCGATGTGTGCAACATCTTTTAATCAACTTCTTTTATTTCCCTATGTTCCACAGCTCCCGATAACCTACGATTAAGATCTCAATCAGATCCGTCTAATCGATAATCACTGAAGCGTAAAATTTCATTCTTAAAATCAAAATCACTGTAAAAAATGCGATCGAAATTAAAAACCCAGGGCGTTACATGTTGTGTTTTCCTCACGACCTAAATCGCACTGGTCAATCAGTTGAATCGTGGGCTTACCAGTGTCAACACCTAAACCATAAGCGGGCAACACCTTTCTGGCTTAGGTCGAATTGAAGAATAGCTAGTTGGCGAACTTGTGGGGTCTGGCGAATTCGTGAACCAGAATACACTTGTAGCTGACTACTATTCTAGACCGGATAGACTAACGGAATAATTAGAGATATAGCCAATTTCGGTAAGCAAGTTATATGGTAAGTGCTGAATAATGAAGGGCACTCTCTCTCCTCTCCCCTTTCCTAGGATGCTATAAAACTGTGTATTAACTTTTGAATACTGTAATACAGTGCATGGATAGAAAAGATATTGTAAACCCCTGCTCGGCGTTTTGGCTTTTGTTAAGTCGAATATTTATTGCATTCGTAGATTTGATTTGGAAAGCCCAATGTCGAAGTTTTGTGGTTGGAGATGTGTCTTGAAAAATCTATTTCATTCATTCTTGCTGTATGCTGCCAGCCACCTAACACAAATGCCCAGTCTCGTCAGCAATTTGCAGGTGCTTTTAGTAACGCTCTAAACTTAGTTCTTAATGACCCTGATCGTATTGTGATTGTTACAGGTGATTTCATTGACCTAACTTTAGACAAACCCATACAATTGCAATCTACCTTTGTCCGTATTATGTACTCCTACGGATTTCAGCAGCTCATACAGAATCCTACATGCCGTTAATCATATTTTAGACTGGTTGCTAACCAACAAACCTAGTTTTGCTTTTAGTAGTAGTGTCTTATGCCCCATTTTTAATCTTGACCATTGACTAATTTATCTTGATCTACGTTTCAACTCAACATCCGATTATCACATGGTTAACTCATCTACAGTTTGGGATTACTCAGCAGCTGACTATGAAGGCCTAAATTCTGCGTTGTTCTCCATACCCTGGGATTTTATTGTTGCAAATTCATCTAACATTGATATAGCTCTCGATAACATAACCAATGTTATAAATCAGTGTGCTGAACTGAAAATATTGAAAAACTTTCTATGATTCAGGCAGATTTACAGGTGCCACCTCAGATAATTGCTCTAAGTGAAACCAAAATTAATAAAAAACAAGGTGTAAACTTTTCAACTGCTTTAGAAGGTTATAATTTTCTGCACTCTGATTCTGATACATTGGCTGGGGGAGTTGGAATTTATATTAATAACAGCCTATCATATCAACTTAGGAATGATATACCTACTACATTTGGCAACTCGGAGAGTCTCTGGATTGAGGTGTGCATATGTAATAAAAAGTGCGTAATTGGTGTGATATATAGACATCCTAACAATGATATTCAGTTTCACTCATAATCTCAGTGAAACTTTGCATTACTTGAGCAACTCAAAATTGACATTCTTGATTTGTGGTGATATAAATATAAACTTGCTGCAGCAAGACACAGTGCTCTCGGTAAGCAACTATGTTAAAACATATAACAGTTACAACTGTTTAGAGTTAATTACAAAACCAACTAGAATAACAACTACCAGTAGTACTCTGATAGACCACATATACACTAATATGCCAGCCACAAAGCTAACACCAGGAATTCTTATAAACGATTTATCTGATCACTTGTCTGTCTTTGTCTCAATCAATTCAAAAATATTTAAAAAATGGGATTTGAAAAGCTGCAACAGGCATGATTACTCTAGCAGAACACTTTGTGACAGAAGTCCAAGAAGCCTTAGATAATCTCCCAATCAACCAAAGCAACCCATGTGAAACCTTAGACTCGGGCATCTTGATGCTAGAACAATGTCTTAATGAACAGGTTCCTATAAAAAAGCTGTCCAAAGCCAAACAAAAACTGTCCCATAAACCGTGGATAACTCCATGTCGTCTCAAATCGATTAAAACCAAGAACAGGCTATGTAGAGCTCTGGTGCACTCTGGTTTTAGTAGTCAAAAGGCCTATGCAAAGTATAAAAAGTACAGGAATAAAGATACTCATTTATTGGAAATCAACAAAAAAAGCTATTATCAGTCACAATCTTGTCTTGTCGCAATGATTCTTGGAAAATGTGGAAGCTCATTAATTCTCTTATGAGTTCAAAAGAAAAAAGTTCGTGGCCCCAGAGAAACTATTTGACCCTATCAGATCAAATTACACAAGCAATCCAGAAGTCCTGTCCAATATATTCAACACCTACTTTGTCTTAATTGGACAGCAATTAGCAAGCAAGATTCCTCCCCCAGTTCACCATACATATCCAGTAAAAGCTAATGGCCCTACAAATTCATTTGTGTTACATGATACTTTTGTTGAGGAGGTGAATATGGTAATCAACAACTTAGCAGTATCTAAAAGCAATAGGCAAAATGATATTCCAACTCACATTCTTGAACTGTGTAAGAATTCCTTATTCCCCTTCTTGGTGCAGATATTTAATCTTTGCGTAAGGGAAGGAACTTATCCCCAAAGCTTAAAATGCGCTCAAGTGGTGCCCATTTATAAAGGGGTCCAAGAATCTATGCACCAATTACAGACCCATCTCCCTCCTCTTACCCACAAATAAAATGTTTGAAAAACTTATCTACAGCCGCTTGTACACCTATCTTGTGAAGAATAGTATGCTATCTAGCCATCAATATGGTTTTCCAATGGGTCTATCTACAACGTTGGTGATATATGATATGCAGGAGAATATCCTGGAGAATCTAGAAAAGGGTTTCATTACTTGTACTATCTTTTGTGACCTGTCTAAAGCATTTGACACTATAGATCATGATGTGCTACTGTGGAAATTGAATAATTTTTTTGGAATAAGAGGTTTACCTCTCAAATTGCTGGCTAGCTACTTGCAAGGACGACAGCAGTACACTGTCATTGATGGCTGTACATAAGCTACTCTGAATATAACCCAAGGGGTTCCTCAGGGCTCATCGCTTGGCCCCTTGTTATTTGCACTTTATATAAATGATTTACCATCGACAACAAAACTGACTCCTACACTTTTTGCGGATGACACTGTATTATCCATCTCTGGAAGCAATAGCACAGAACTGCAGAGCATAGTTAATACAGAGCTAGAAAAAGTTAATGAATGGCTACGCTTTAACAAGTTGTCCTTGAACTATTCGAAAACCTCATACATGATTGTAAGTCGCAAAAATAACCAACTTACTGATTTTAATGTAAAAATCAATGACAAAACCATTACGCGAACAACCTGCGTCAAGTATC
>Ga0210059_1011733_pt1 | contig 13353 bp, 10 predicted proteins | sample Ectturendosymbi2_FD_188042 | JGI IMG/M metagenome (GOLD analysis project Ga0210059, IMG submission 188042) | Ecteinascidia turbinata endosymbiont from Florida, USA - Sample 2 (SPAdes) (version 2) | ecosystem: Host-associated > Tunicates > Ascidians > Unclassified | place: Key West, Florida...
ACGACTTTTTACTGCAATTCATAATAATAGGCCAGTAGCGTATGGGGGGCCCCACGTGAAATTTCGGGGGGGGCCTCACTTACCCTTGCCACGGCACTGAGGACAGCGATAGCCCAGTGGTAGAGCGTCTGCCTCTCAATTGGAATGTTGGGTGTTCGATTAACCAACACTGAGTGAATCACCGTAGCGCTCCTTGGGAAAGAGCGTTTACCTCAACTTCCCAGGAGGGAAGCATATTTCAGACGTTGGCATTTCGCTAATTGTCGTCGCCAAAATTATTAAAGAGCATTTGTTGGCACATTTCATGCTATTTTTTAATGTTAAGTGGGATATTTTCAATATGTTCCATAAGCTGTAGCGTAGTCATTAGGTGGGCTTATCAACATAAAATTTTGGCGATTGAAGTGAATAATACTGCAAAGGTAACTTTACTCAGTTTCAATACGTCTGTTTTTCTGCATGCGTGTCGGAAAATGACCTTCTTGAAGCGAGATTGTGCAGTTGGTGTGTTTTTGTGAGTAACTTTGAGCTCAGATTGTCAGTTTAAACTGATAGAGTGAATCGCAGCCAGCCGATAGGCAGCGTGAGTTTCGTAAAAGTCTCCTTTATTCAAGAGTATACTTAACAGTTGCAGTCATAGAAACAAGATTCAACAAGCAGTGGCATGCAGAGGGGCTGGGCGAACGGGGCGCCGGCCCCGGGCATCCAAGGCAGAGGGCATCCAAAGCGTGAAATTACAAAAACTAAATGCTGTAACTAGATGATTTTTTCCACTGTGCAGTAAGTCTGGTAATACATGGTGCATGGATTTAATCTTTCGAAACTTGTTTTGTTGTCAACACTAATTTTTACGTATTCAAATGCCAGTAATTATCAGTTTCTTCATTACCAGGGACCTATACTCTAAGTGTGCGGCGCACACCCAATCAAACTGATAGTGACGTGACTTGTTCCAGATCGTGCGATCAAGGGAAAATCACAAAAAGGATTGAAAGACGATCAGGGTTGAGAAAAAACAGTTTAAAAAAAACAACCCATCTGTTCTTTTTAATCCGTTTTTGGAAAAGAAACAGGTTTTTGTTCTTTAAAAGAAAAAACACACAAAAACCCCATTCTGAATTGCTTTTATTGCATCATGCAATATCACCATTTTCAGAATTGCACAATAATGAATCGTTATACCTATTATGGCATTCAAATTTGAGAGTAAAGAAATTTACCCCATCTTTGTATCGCAAAGTGTTGTTGGTCAAGTCACTTCAAAGTAGTAAGGCTTGGCAAGAACGCGCACAGCAAACAGAGAAAAGCCACTACCACCCAAACTCTTCAATTTCACGATAAGTTTATGTACATGCTCTGCTAGTTCAGCATCTATATAGCGCATTTTTAACATATGGTTTGTTATGGTCCAACATCACAAACAGTTTTAATGCAGAGAAGGCAGAAAATTTGATTAAAATATACCGATTTTACAGAGCTGAAGAAGATAACCAGTAGAATTTACTTAAACTGTTCCAATTATTCTTCTCTTTTTTTCAAGTCCTTCAAATTTCGTTGCTGTTCGTTTTCTTTCATTAAAAAAATGTACAATCAACTGTACAAGTGTGCTGCTTTTTATTTTTTTTAATTCATAGTACATTCTTCAAAGGAAAAGGAAAGAGTGGTATTGTTAGTGGGTTTTATGTTTTTTTAAGGGGGATTAAAAAAACTTGTGTTTTTTTTGGTTGGGTCCAATTACATCAACACTGAAGATAACTGTGGATGTTTAATTGAATTTCTAATCCAAATTTCAAAACCTTCTAACAACTGTCCCATTTGATTTTATGATACATCACTAGTACCCCGTTTCGTTTTTGTGCTAATACAGTCGGACACCTGTGATTGTACAGTACTATGTGCTTCGTGTCGAGCTTAGTCATCAATTGGCAGTTCAGGCGAATTGATCATAACGGCTCACACAAGCCCGTATCTTTTCTCCCCTTAATAATTGTACGAATAAAGCCACATAATAAAAAACGAAAATTTATTTGCGTACTTCATGAGCATTTTCGATTATTGTGTAGTTTGCAAGTTTCAAGCTGTCAACCCTGGGTGTCCGCCATCCCAGCCGCATACCTTCTGATCGACTGCTATTCGACGAAACATTCGAGCAGCCTTGTATTTTTGCAGTTGTGAACTGCGCTGACGTAGCGCTGAGTGTGTGCTACTCCCCTGTTTTAACGCGTAGTCGGATACTTTTGCAGTCATGAACTGCTCTGTCTTAGGAGACCACTGATAATTTATGTTCATTGCAGTGACACATTGTAGCTTACAACAATGAGTAAAGAGAGTGCATGTAGAATAATATGCACAGGGACGCCGGAGAATAAAGGCTCGGCGAGAGCATTTCCCCCTCTGTCCTTTCAAAAGAGGGGCAAGGGGGGCGGAGGTGCCTTTTCATCATAAGTGCAGGAGCAGGCAAATTTTGGGTGTGCGAAGGATTTTGCCTTAATTTCCCCAAACTTGCCCGAAAAGTTTTTTGGGCAACTTTTGCCAACAAATTTTCTTCCATAAAGATCATGAAGACCTGTTTTTGGTGTAACCTCCAGAAAAAGGTTTTCACGTGTATTTATGCAAATCTTGGGCGCCATTTTTTGCAGCCGAACAACGTTGGGCGCTATTTTTACCCGGACTTTCAGGGCTTTTGCCCAGATTTTCAGCAAATGAAAACTTTTTGGGGTGAGCTTGCAACCCCTGCACTCCACCTCAAGCACTACTGCTTTTCACAACAGTATCATAGGCCATTTCATGGTTTATCACGATCGACTTGAAACAAATTTATTGCTGCTATACCGGCACCCAGATAATTCAGAATGATTTTCTATCATTTCTGTTATTATTTTTGAGACCAACGCTGTTGATGAACAGAAACAAACATAATTGGTAACGATTTTTTTATAATTTTCCATTGCCCTCAACTGTTTTATTGCTCCCCCTTCCCTACAGAACCGTCGCCAGAAAGTTTTCAATAGGGGGGCTTTACTTCTGTTCAGGGGGGTTTGACATTCTGAAATTTGATAAAAACTCCACCGATTTATAGTGCTTCATAATTCAATTTGATGGGTCTTGGAGCTTTGTTTGGGGGTCTAAGCCCCTAAAAGGCCCCCCGTGGCGACGGGACTGCTTCCGTACCGCTGCTCCGGCGTCCCCGAATATGCACGTTGTGTCAACAAACTTCGCCAAAACGTTAGTTTGCAAACGTGAATGTGACGTCATAATGTGACGTCACAGACAGCGTATAGCCTGGTATCCAGTAACAATAACCACCATACGCCAGTGCTCAATACTAGAATTTGGTCGGGGGCATCCAATCAATCAGTCTCCCCGGGCATCACCAGACCTCTGCACGCCACTGTCAACAAGACGAACTTAGAAAAGGTGTTGCTCTCGTTTTGCTGAATTTGAGGCAAGAATCATAGTCTGAAAACCTAACGCAAGGGTAGATGGCATGTTTAAAAATGATTGTGGTGAAAGCTTTCATTACAAAGGGCGTATCGAAACAGTTGTACAACTTGGCAACGGCTGTACTGAATAAAGTTGTTCAACATATGTACCGTCGAACGTAAGACGTTATAATCACTGTTGAGCATTAAAAATGCTTATGTCCCACCTGGCATGGTTTGGTAATACAGTTTTTAACCAGTCCCGTCGCCACGGGGCACGTTGGTGGGCTTAGACCCCCAAACAAGGCTCTAAGCCCTCCAATGTGAAATGTGAAGCACTATAAATCAGTGGATTTTTGTCAAATTTTAAATGTCAATTTCCCTATAGGAACGTAAAGTCCCCCAATTAAAGACCTTATGGCGATGGTTCTGTTGGTAACGAATAAAAAGGCAAGAAATAACACCATCCATGTGTAATTGGAAGATGTCCAACCCACCAGCTAGACCAAGTTTGCAAGACACAACGAAGGCTGCAAGTCAGCGCTTCTCAAGCATAGCCGGTTTTAAAGCCTTTTATATATTCTAAGAGGGTTAAACCACCACTGAAACGTGAAGTCAACGAAACGTTCTTTACACCACCATAGGCGTAGCCAGAGGGACCAAAGGGGCCATGCCCCCCCAAATGTTTAGAAAGTATAGTCATTTTGTGCTTTGAGAGGCGTTTTTCCAAACAAAATAGTATTATTCGCCTAAAATCAAACATTTCGACCCCCAAAATGTTTGACCCCCCCAATTTCTAGGCTGGTTACGCCATTATACACCACTGACATCAGATTATTAGATTTATTATTATAGCCTGCTATATGCAGTATGTATACTTTTAAGTTAAAGACGGGAGTACTACACGAAACTTTAACATACATAAATGTTTAAATCTGTAAAGTAGGTATGCCGCCATCATATCCCTTAATTTTTTCGTTTGATCCACTGGAATGAGTAATCTATTAAAAAGCCATGTGGTGGCCTTACCCGTGATGAAAACCAATTGAGAAGAAAATTTGACGAATCATGAAGGGTTAAAAGAAAAAATAAAAAAATTAATGATGAGAAACGTAGCGACATGCTGAAAAAGCAAGACTCATGATTCACAATGAAAAACAAGACCCATTTCAATTTGTGAATCTTTGATTGTGATTTTCAAGAGCCTTTATTAATCCTTATATCTTTAAATAAGCACGGAACACGATCTTTATTCATTTTAAATTTTTGCAAGCAAATCTGAGAGGTGGAAGGAGCGGCATTATATGGTCGGCCCAGGGAGGCACTTAGCCTCGATATGCCACTGCCTCCACCACGTCTGGGACCCGGGCCTCCCACGATCTAAATCCGGTGCTGACCTCTGGCATGGGCCACGACCGCAAAACTGATGTGATTTTTTCGATTTGTTTTACGAAGTGTTTCTGAAACAAAAGTGAAAATGTTTCCGAAAATACATTTTTTTAAACGAAAATATTTTTGTTTAGAAAACATTTACGAAATGAAAGTGTTTTCGTAACCAAAGCAAAATTGTTTTTGAAACGAAAATATTTTAATTTGCAAACAAAAGTGAAAGTGTTTACAAATCCAAAAAAAAAATTTTTTTTAAACGAAAATATTTTCATTAAGAAAAAAGTTGCAAAGGAAAGTGTTTTAGAAACGAATATAGTAAAATTGTTTCATTTCTGAAACATTTTTTTCGTTTTTTTTGTTTTTTTTTAATGCCAGAAACAAAATTCTTTAGGGCGGCACGCATGGGCCACCATACCGGAGTCATTTTTCAAACTCCGACTGACCACTCCGCGCCTGTTCCGAAATTTTTGAATCCGGATTCGGGTCCGGCAAGTTTTCAATTAGAGAAACCGACTTCTGTTCAGACTCCGGCTACCACTGATCCAACCAAAATTTACCCATGTTTTCACTTTAGAAATGAACACACAGATTCCTGCTGCTGCTGAAATTGAAACGTGACTCAAGATCCAGGTCCGTTTTTTCACAACAATTTTACTGCGGATCCGAGTCCGAACAAAAAACGCAAAATCCTGCTGGAGTCGACTCCGGCACTAGGGATCGACGGCCACCTCTGGTTTATTGGCAATAGATAAATGATGCTTTGGCGTGTACTAGATCATTAATTTGTCGGGTCACTAAAAAAGACCAATTTATTCTTTATCAATCATGGCAAGTGGAGTTCATTCTCAACATCTCAAAGTCCGCGATGCACAGATCGGTTTGCATAATTGCAACACTTTTAGGAATAAAACTTTAACAAACTCCAATAAATTCATCCATATTGTGACACTGCGTCATAATAGTACAGTGGTAGATGGAAGTTTGGTTTGGAACCAAGGTATGGGGTTGGTTGACTAGATGACCGCCGCTGTCTTTCGCCAATCATATATGACACAGCGCCCGTCTTTGTTTACGCTGATCAGCTATTGTGCCATTGTGTTTTCATTTGCTCTGATTTTCGCTTATGGTTGGTTTAGTGCATGCGATGGCTTTTATGGTGCTTCTGCTTGTTGGCTGAGTCATATGAAACAATAAACCATTACCATTACTGTTATACATTTTGTGTGAATTGCTGGATAGCTAATAAAGAAGGACAGGACCCCAGGCGCGATTTTGATGCAAGATTTATGCTCAGTTATTGAAAAAATGTTTGTTTTCTTGATATATCTTAGACCAGTGGTTCTCAACCGGGAAGTGGCGGGCCCCACGAAGGTTGTGAACCATTTGTGGAAGAGTCGCCAGAAGGTATTTTATGTACACTACATAGCTGTATAACATTTGCTTTATTCGAGTTTAGATGGGGTTGTTCGGTTATAGTGGGTTGCTACAATGGGTCGCGGTACAAAAGGGTTGAAAACCACTGGCCTAGACGCTTCAGTCAAAATAACGAGTGACGTTTGGACCCATTCCCCACAGTATTGCTGTATAGCGTAAAACTTTAAAAAATACGCGTGGGTTGCGGCAAAACGAGGAACTGTTATTGAATGTATCAATATCATAAATTCCCCAGCAAGCAAAATATTTCAAGCGCATGTTTTAAATCGCACTGGAGGAATCATTTGAAAAACCATTGGTAAAAATATTTTGACTTCTCTTGCATTTTGATTGGAAATTGTGGATGAATGGCTTTGTTAACACGTTTTTGAATGGCGAGTGCTGCTATCTTTTCAGCGAAACACAATACAAGCTAAATATCTGTACGGAAAACAGTTTCAAATTGTCGTATATTCTACAAGTAATTAAAAAATCAAACATCTGTATAGGATATACTAAATATATAAGAATGACTCCATTCTAAAACGTATAAGATTTCTTAGACAAGCTAGTCTATTATTGGCAACTTTAGGTAATTCTATATGAACCAGATAAAGCGTTTGCATGCATTTTTATAGAAATTGCATAATCCTAGCCCAGTTATTGCCAAAAAACGAAACTATGTAAAATAGACACATTCAAAAATCTTTTGAAACTTTCAAATTTTATTTCTTGAATAACAACAAATGGTTGCTGCTGTTTTTGTCAGATAAGTCTTTTTGTTATGATTGGGGCAAATTCTTGTGTCCAGTCGCTTCGAAAATGCAGGAATAGGAGCTATACTTCGGTGTTCTCGGCAGAGATCAGCATTAGACTGGACTTGGAATGGACTGGATCCGGACTATGCCGAATTTCATGAATCTGGATTGGATCCGGCCTGCAAATTTCTTCATAAATTTTGGATCAGGACTGGATTTGGGCTGAGTTAATGGAAAATAATTGCGTGATATTTGTTATTAAAAAGCTGTATTTTGTTAATTTTTTGGACTTTATTTGGACTTGGGCTTTTAATTAAAAAAAAGTTTGGACTGTGGTTGGACTTGGACTGAGTTTTGAAAATTCAGGAGTGGATCTGGATCGCAAAATATGACAGTCCGCTCATCTCTAGTTCTCGGAACTTTTTCATAATGGTCCGAGTACACAGAAAGCAAAAAATCACAAATAGGGAAAATCTAATGATTGTTGTGCTTGCCCATTTCCAAATTATAGTCGATGTTATCGAGCAGTGATGTAGTCGAGACCGTAACCTTCGAGACCGAGACGGAGACCGAGACTTGGTTAGAATTACGAGAAGAGGCCGAGACTTCAACAAAAACTCTGAGACCAAGACTCGAGACTTCAAAATTTGTGCATTTTGCCGAAATTTTTTAAAAATAATATCGTCTTCACTTTTGACTTGAATTTTTTTCAAATTTCTGGCATTTTTCCGGTGTGTTTTGGTTGTTTTTTACCCGCAAATACAACAAACAAAAAATAGTTAAATTACAAAAATTTTAACAAACTATTTCTTTGCAATATTCAAGGTCTCGAGACCTGAAACCTTCGAGATCGAGAGGAGACCTGAAACCTTCGATACCGAGACTCGCAAAAATGGGTCTCGAGACGAGTCTCGTGACCGAGACCAAGTCTCGAGACTCCATCAATGTTATCGACTACTATGCATTGGCACGAACCTTTGTAAAGAATGGACCAGAATTGTGTGCTTCGGTCTTTCTGTTCCGATTTGTGCCAGACATGCTCAGATTATATATTTCAAAATCTTTTCAGACTTTGAAATATAAATCTAATGAAAGTCTAACTGTGAAACATAGCTTTTTGGAAAATGTCTTCTGATGGCTTTTACAAAACTCAGGTGCGGAATTGTCAGCTTATTGCAACAATTAGACTTCTGTCAAGTTAGTCTGGCTCTATCAGCTTACAGAAAAACGTTTGCATAGTAATATGGTTTTCTGAGTGAAAAAATGTATGGAGGTGATGGTTTTGGTAGAAAGTGAAAAGTTAATTGAATTATATCTTGCCGCGTGACTCTATAAGTCAAGAGAAAATATCGTGCGTGCGCTTGTTACGGATTACAGACAGTGTTGCCAACTGGCATATTTTTACGCCAAATTTTTGAAATTTGGCATTTTTTGGAGGTGGTTGGCATAAATATTTTTGGTTTGGCGTATTTGTCAAATTTGGCATATTTTTGAGCAACCAATTTTTTTGATATGTGGAAAATGTTGAACTAAATTATTTCCGAAATTTCCAACACTTTTGTCTTCGGAAACACTCGTGAAACTTCTCACTCCATCCTCTGTTCTGTAGTTGTACGTCGTTTTTACAAAAAATGTGTTTCCGAGGATATAAGACACAACTCAAAAATGAAACAGATGTTTGCTATTTTAAAGACTTGAAATTTATCAAAGAATGCTAGAACTATTCATTGTTGATATGTACCAAGGTAATCGTTGAAGAACCAGATATATTGCACTGTACGTCTACATTAACATCGCAACATCATAACATTAATTAAGTAAACATGTCATGGCTGTAGTGTATTTTTTTGCTGTGATATTTCGTACCTTTTTGCAACATGGTGGAGCGTTAGTGGACTCCAGTGTCTTCTGAATATTTGTGGGATTATTCTGCTGAAAACGTAATTGTCTTTAATTGCAACAAAGGAATATTGGCGTATTTTTTATCCCAAAAAGTATAAACAACCTGCTTCATGAAATGTTTTTCTGAATTGTGTGCGTGTATAATTATCTGACCAAGTCAAATATCCTAATCCTGGTGTATCGCTGAATGCAGGCCTGTAACCAGCTTGGGACACCAAGAGAAGCGAAGAGTTTTCTTAGAGGGGCACACATTTTTTACGCTATATATCATATGTGCAATGGATTTGAACTACGTCCAAAACATTTTTCCAGGGGGGACGAAAAGTTTTCTAGGGGGCTTTGAACCCCCCTGGTTATAGGCCTGGCTGAACGTCTCACTGAAGGATGACTGTGATATTCAGAAACAAGTGAAATCACTATAGGCCTACTGTCTGTGCAGGAAACAAACTCAGGCACATTCGATCAGTGCTCTCCTGCAATAAAAAAACTGTATTTCGTGTCTATTGCAGGCCAATGGTATGTTCAGTTCAGCAGTGTCACCAGCCTGGGATATCAGAGGGGGGGCAAAGAGTTGTCTGAGGAGCCTTAAATGTCCAATGTCCACTAGTTTAAATTATCTTATGTGACTATGTCCAACACATTTTTCCAAAGAGAAGAAAAATTTCCACAGGGGCTGTACCCTTGTATCCCCCTAGTTAAGGGCCTGTGTGTGCTTACCAATTGTAGAGCAAATCTACACAGACTAAAGTATGAAACGGTTATGAGTTGCATACAACGAGCCTTTCCAAATTATACATTACCTATCCAGAAATGTAGGCTAAGTGTGTGCCCACACCAACAAGTTTGAGTTAACCATTAAGTCGAGTCATTTGGCGCCTTTTTGTTTTTCAGAAACAATCTAGGTTTTGTTCAACGATGCGCATCTCATCTCACTTTTTTATCTGGATTGCTCCAAGTGTCTGAAGTTTTGCAAATCTTCATTTTCCCAAAATTAATCAAGGCTTTTCCTATGATGGTGATCAATTGAAGTAGTTGTTAGTGCATTGTTTCGGTGTATGTGTCTCATCAGTATTGCCTTTGCGTAGCAACCAAAAAATGGCCACCACTCACTAGTCAGCAAGCACCAAGTTTATGTGGGAACATGTCACCCCCAACTTTTGGATAGGTGGGGAAATAATATCAATTGTCCCTCTAACATTTTATGACAAAAAGTAATGTATTTGTGCAAATTGCATGGTTGCATTATTGTTGGAAATGTTTCCCTAGCATAAAATCAAGGAATAAATGAGAAAAATTAGCATTATCACTGGATTATCTGTAGACACAGTATGCAGATTTCCTATGTAAACTGAATTCTCACGATTGTTAAAAATTGTGTTAGTTAGTTTGAATTACCAAATCGGTGTGCACATCAACTTCGCTCAATCACGAATTCCTGTGCTGGTCTGTAGCCTGCCATTAGAATACGGTTGCCACAAGACGCGAAGACGCATAGCTATGGCCGACAAAGGGGCAATGCCACCCCCGATTCCAATGTTTTTAGACTAACAAAGTATTTAAAGTATAAGCCAAAGAAATACTTAAGTACAAATCAACGAAACTGCCTCAAGGAACCTATCCTACTTCAGCTTTAATCAAACACAAACTTGTATCTGAGCTTTTGTAATCATAATCAATGACTGCAAGTAAAAACAATTGGAGTAACGCTTTTTGCAGCTATTTCTGGTGCAACAACTTGCTGTATTCAACCTAAAGGTTATGTAAGCTTCATTTCAAGATCGTCGCATATTCCTTTGTGATAATCGTGGGTGTTACAAATATAATGTATCCTTGTTTCCACTGTCAGTGTAGCCCCAAATCAATATCGTAGATTTTGTTGTTGCACAGCTCTAAAACTAGATGCGTGAATATAGTGGTGATGTAAATTTAATGTCTTGAAGCTCAAACTTAGGCTAAGAAGCGATTCAGTTTCAAAGTCTTCTTCATTGCTCCATAGTAACTGTTCAGCAACAATAGCATTCATTCTAGATATTTATTTGTGATGACATGTATTGTGACAGTTCAATCACAGTTATGTGGAGCCTTAACGTTTCCATCAATGATTTCCCTTTACCTTGCCGGCAAGTAAAAAATAAATATTTTCAAGATATTAGACTCCAGGATGCTGTTCATAAGCTCAGTGTTTCAACTTTCATCTGATGTTAATTGCCACCTTATCATACAGTAAATTATTTGAAATCATTTAACTGCAACAAAAAGAGTCAGCAGCAAAATTTAACGTAGGTAGTAAGATGCTTTTTATTTTGCAAGGGCTGATGGAATTGACACTGGCAATACTTACAGATACTGAGATAACTTGCACAGGGGTGCATAAGAAAATTTAGGGGAAAGCTCTCAAAAAGTGGTCTCAAAACATTGCCATTATGAAAGGTAGGTATAGGATTACGTGGATAAAAGAGTTAAATTTATTTCACATTTCAATTTATGAACCAAATTCAAGAGCATAAGACACATATGAAAGGAACAAAATTTTGTAAAGTTTTGCAGCTTCACAATTGAAAGCTGTTTCCTATAGGCCATTTTCTCATAATTTTTGCTTTATTTTGAAAAACATATGACTTGCTTCAGAGCTTCTTTAAATGTGGCTCTAAGAGTACCTTTTTAACTAAACAATAGTGCAAAACTCTTAAGGGGGAGCACAGTATCTCTGAAAAAGAGGGGCCTGAGGCGACTGCCTTGTTATCCTTCCCTAATATCCATCCTTGAGCTTGCACTCTGTCTTGTTGGCAAAGCGCATGTGACTAAAATGTAACTAAATTTGAATAGTTTTCCCATTAGGGCTTTAAATTCCACAGATAAGTGATTTTAGTTTCAAGAAGCCCGTGATTTGTACAAATTATTTACGTGCAGTGCTAAACTATCTTTACCTGCAGCTAAAGTTTAAAGTAGCTGCAAGATTTTATGGAAATGAACATATCCAAAAGATTTTGCAGATTATCAAAAATCCACACATTTTTCAAACGCCTTGAATAACTCTAGCTTATACAGTTATCAACTACAGACGTGAATTAATTGCTCAAAAATTAGACGGACGACAATGGGATCCACTTCTTATATCCACGAAAGTTTTGTAGAAGACCTATTTCGGATGTCAATGCCTTAGAGCAAAGTTGCTGTTCGGTTGAACATCCTGTGCTGGTGTAGATCCGAAGCGTGTAAATACAGTATAAACGCAATTGTAATGGCGGCTGTGATGACTTTTTGTTCAAGTGCAACATTGGGCATTAAGATGCTTACTAGCGCTTTTGCAAGAAAGGTTTATGCGCAAATGGTGGCATTGATCCAAAGTAGAAGCTTGCAACTTTACTGTGAAAACTTTTAAAACTTGTCAATTCCATGAAAGCAAATTTTTTAGTTGTCGGCTTAAATCTGAACACAACTGTTCAGGAGAAAACATCAGAAACAAGAATGTTTCATGGATGTTGCTTTGAAAACAAGGAGCATTAAAAATGCTGAAACTCGATTGTTTTCCTCTCCCTAACAAAATTTCTGGCAACGCGCCTGGTTGCACTGCTTGTATTTACCAAAAGATCTTGTGGTTTGTTTTTGATATGATTTATGTGGTGATTGTTAGTAAAGTATACTTTATTTATCGCAACTGACCAAATTTCAATTGATTATCACAATTGTTGAGCATAATTGTGTCTATTTAAGCTCTCAGAACTAATGTGTTTTCATATTAAATTCATTGCTAATAAGTGCTGGATATTTAGATATAGCACCATTGTATACTTGTTGCACTATTTGCTATACCACCACGATGGGCGCTGCCAGGTATCAATTCCATAATGTACCCCCAATTTTACAAACAGGTTGTACTACGGTTGAGTGAACATGGTGATGTCATCGAAGGCAAACAATAAGGTTTGCCCCCCCAAAGTTTTTTAGCAAACTCGGTCCCCGCCAGTCAGTATTCGGTGACTTGGATGTTACGCTACCGCTCTGTTAGCGAAGACATGACAGTAGCATTAACCCAGCCTTAAAATTGCTTAGTTGTTCCTACTGTGGCCTTCTGCTTGCCTATGTAAAGTGGGAAACTAAGGTTCTAATTTTTCAATTAGATTCTCTTAATTGGTAGCTTTACTGTTTGTGAGTTTCATTTAGTTCTATTCTATAAGCCTACTTCATGCATTTCACAAAGTTGATGATGCCATCTTATTAGGTGAAATGTTTAATCTGTGACATTTTAATGTCTGATTCTTTGCTGGGAAAAGATTCTTTTCAATAGACAGCCTTAAAATGAGTTTATATTAATTGTTGATTGTGCAATAAACTCATTGAAAAAATATGAAAAGATTTTACTAGTAATTTTCCATGTGTTTTTTGTTATGAAAAACAATTAGGCATGTTTTGTCCTGTTTGGCATATTCTGAAACACCATTTGGCATGTTTTGTCTTAGTGGTCTTAG
>Ga0210059_1011734_pt1 | contig 13353 bp, 13 predicted proteins | sample Ectturendosymbi2_FD_188042 | JGI IMG/M metagenome (GOLD analysis project Ga0210059, IMG submission 188042) | Ecteinascidia turbinata endosymbiont from Florida, USA - Sample 2 (SPAdes) (version 2) | ecosystem: Host-associated > Tunicates > Ascidians > Unclassified | place: Key West, Florida...
CATGAAGATGTCAAAATTTAAATGCTTTTTCAACATCAGTTCCATACTCTAAATTTAAAATTTTTTCCACATATGAAATGAATAAACGAGATGATAATTGCAAACATACCTGTACATCATCTCGACATGACTTTCAAAGGCACTTTTAACGGTAAAAATAAATCTCCACGCATCGCTGTTACTCTTGTCAGCTTTTCAGTGAAAGTATTTGATTGTTTTCGTCAATTGCCCATGACCATTCTTTGAATGATATTGAGCAAGTGGCTCGTTGGTCTAGGGGTATGATTCTCGCTTTGGGTGCGAGAGGTCCCGGGTTCAAATCCCGGACGAGCCCGATAATTGTTTTTGGTATCGTTTTTCCGATACCTTCTTGCCGTTTAAATTTTCTTCTACAAGATATTGTGAAAGGTTTTCAATTCTTGCCTCGAGAGTTTTTGTTCAGCAGAGCCTGCAAAATATTTGAACCTCAACTGGAGAATGCCTAGTGAAAGGCTGTATACGTCCTGGCCGTTGCAACACATACCCAACTTTCACTCTCCAACAACAAATTCTCCAGAAACCTCGGGAGTTGTAGATAGATATGTAGATTTATTTGGCAGTACTGAACTAATTGCGTTAGATGTACTCTCTTTAACAGCAAAAACGCCGGGGCACTGAAAAAACACGGATGTTATCTAGTCATGTGCCCCATAAATTAGGTAAGATGAAGCAGTGTCTTGTTAAGGATGTCTGCGGTTGTTTTGTCTATTTGGAAAATGTGTAGAGCACATTCTCGCTTCAGACCAGGTTTGGTAAGCCTTGTGAGAGTACGGTGTTGACGGCAAACTGTTGCTGGCCGACAAGTCGTTGTATTCCTGCTCAGATGTTCGTGGCGATATCGACAGAGTTAAATTTCAACCATTCACATTGTGTGTTGGAGTCCTACAAGGATGTGCGCTGTCACCACTGCTCTTCACAATATTTGGCCATGATACTTGTTAATGACCCGATGAGTGCAATGTTAAATAAAAGCAGCTGAGATGGGATTCTTGCGAAGAGTTCACGGTGTGGCACTTCGCGACAAAGTGCACAGTTGTGAAATTCGTAAAACGTGAATTTTGAGTCACTTCTCCGAATAGAAAGATCATGGCTATGATAGTTCGGTCGCTGGAATGCTCCAATAAAGAATCGTAAGGCGATTTCTGTTACCTGCCCCCCTAGGTAAAAGGACTCAGAGGTTGACCAAGGATCAGGGGGGTATGATTACGTATGCGACCTTGCTTGGCCCCGTCTTGGTGTGGAGCCAGCAGAACTATCAGAGATTGCTGTTGACCGTGACGTATTTCGAGTCGTCCTAGGACTGCTATCCAAGCGACCCTCCCGAGAGGAAAAGCAGGTTTAAAAAGTGTTGTGAGTTGCAATAAAAATTTTTTTACTTACTATGATACTGACAGCGTTGAAAATATCTCCCAAATGTACTTCTGTTTCCAAAAAAGTGCATTTTCCGTATTTTGTCGACAAGCAAATTTTGAGAGTTACGATTGAACCAAGTTTGTCGCGAGTCATGCTGTAGAGTTTTTTTAATGACGTTTTAACCACGAGCTCCACACTATTGAACAAAGGAAACTGAGGTCAAAAGTTCGTCCACATGTGCTCAACGCAATCGAAACATGACTTGCACAAGAAAGAAATAGACGAGGGATTTTTGCGAAGAGTTCACGGTATAACTATATCGTATACGCTGGTGCTGTTTCACCATCGCAACCTGCCTGTCAGTTGCTGTTTGAACGGCCTTTAAAAACATGTGCATATTTTAGAAAAAGCAAACGGACGAGGTTCATCAGTATAAAATACGTGTGGTTGAAATATTGTTATTATCCGAGCTGGGCAAATTTTGTTTCGACTACATCCGTTGTCATATCGAGATCGTGATATTGTGACAAGACCTCAGCCACTCATTTCCACCGATAAATGTCAATTACCATAAATCGCTGTGATATTTTTTCAGCTCTTCAGTGAAAGTACTTGAGTGTTTTGGTCGATTGCGCATGACCATCATTTAAATGACATTGAGCAAGTGGCTCGTTGGTCTAGGGGTATGATTCTCGCTTTGGGTGCGAGAGGTCCCGGGTTCAAATCCCGGACGAGCCCGATATCTTTTTCATAACTTTGCTTGATCTTTGTTTCTTGATATCTTTATTTTTCACTTGCTGGTTCTCTACAAAATTCCGAGGATGTTGGTTTCTTTCTTGAGAATCACAGTCAACTAATTTTCTGCTCACCGTGTTTCGGAAGCTGTGGCAAGTTTCACTCTGTAGAAGCCCTGTTCGCATAAAATTGCTTTTCCGCTTTTGTCAGCAAGGAAATGTGGAGATTGTGATTGAATCAAAAGCTTACGAAAAGACTCTAACCTATCAATTGAAGAAATAACTGTTTGAAATACATTCGTGATTGAATCTGCGTATGTATTGTTTTCACTAATCAAGTATGACATGATACGACCGATCTCTTTTTTGTTTATTTTTGTTTTTCACGAAAAAAACGAAACAAAATTATTTGAACACTCGCTGTTTGTGGCATTCAGTTTGGATTTAGATTTGCTGCTTCAATTTTCAGCCATCTAGAACTCTCAAGATATGAACACACTTGCGGCACGGAGTGCATTTGTTTTGCTGATATGCAGTGTTTTTTCTTTTCTCTCTCCTTGCATGCGCCAAGCAACTGTTGAATACGACTTGTTCAGAACAACTTCAAATTTTTTTGCAAGTTGTCATGTTTTTTTGAGATTAGTCATGAACAATTTTTTTAAACTTTAACATTCAGCACAGAAGCATGGCACGATGAATTGCGATTTTTCATGACCAGCTCAGCGCTTGCACAGAGCTGTTGCACGGAGATGTTAAATTTCAAATGCTTTTTCAACATCAGCGCCATACTCCAAACTTAAAATGCTTCCCACACGTGAAATGAATAAGCGAGGTGATAAGTGCATCCGCACATTTGCATCATCTCGTCGTGACTTTCAACGGTACTGTGAACGATAAAAATCAAGGACTACACGTCGCTGTGACTCTTGTGTCAGCTTTTCAGTGAAAGTACTTGACTGTTTTCGTCGATTGCCCATGACCTTTCTTGGAATGATATTGAGCAAGTGGCTCGTTGGTCTAGGGCAGTGGTTCTCAAACTTTTTGAGATCGCGTACCGCCTGATGTTTTTTCAATGTTGGAGTGTACACCCCTGGTTTCAGAAGAACACAATTTGGTCAAAATGTACTTAAGATTAATATAGCAAATAAACGAATTAGCAACATTAGCATAACACACGAACGAATTATAACGCAGAAACGAATTAACAAAGCTTTTCAGATATGACAGGAAAGCTGCTCGCGTACCACCTTAAAAGCCTCGCGTACCACTAGTGACAGTTTGAGAACCACTGGTCTAGGGGTATGATTCTCGCTTTGGGTGCGAGAGGTCCCGGGTTCAAATCCCGGACGAGCCCGTTTTGATCTTGCAGAATTTTTGTATGTTGATGAATTTATGCTTAGTAGCAGTCGTAGTTTTTCTGTGAATGATCACGTCACCATTTAATTTTAAGACGAGGAACTAAAGTGAAAGGTCGTGGTAAAGGTAAAATGATTATTACTTGCTTGCCACAAAGTTCTTGTTCGTCTATCAGGTAACACAAGACACTACCCACTTGCTCGGCGGGAAGAAAGGCACTGCCAAGTATCAGGAGTGCGTCAAGATCGGAAAAGATCGGATCAAGTTCGTCTCGGTTGATTGGTTATGGGCCTGCTCGGAAAGGTGAGAATGCCATATATTGACTTTGGTTCAAAATCTGCTGAGCGCCTGATTCAAGGTTAGCGGGTATCTGTTTACTATCACGGACAACACATGTTGTCAGAATATGGTCGGCGGGCCGCAAAAATGATTTAATTTTATCTTGCAATTTTATTCATGTCTTCCTAAGGAAAGTGATGAAGAGATAACCGTGAAAGGGAATGCTGAAGCTTCTTTTGATTTACTGTTTTGAGTATCTGCTTGTCGTGGAGTTTCGTTTTGACGCTATGTCGTGGTCTGTCTTGTGCAACGAAAATTCTGATGCAGGCCCCATCTGACGTTCACGCGGGCCGCAGGAACCCCACACCCGGCCTGAATGAACGACACAAATAACGCAACGTGAAGTTGCCCCATTCCGTGTTGTCCTGAGTAGGCCTTCGTCATACGACGTTAAAACGGTTTTCTGCAACAGACGTCATGTTTCCGGCGAATATTTTTTATTTGAACATTCGGAATTTATCCTGGTTTGGTTTGCCGTTGAACTGCTACAGTCATGAAATCTCAACGTAAGGTCTGAGTTCGCTTCCTTGGTCTCGGTTATGAAGGTCTGATGTTCAAATCCCTGCGAAGTTCCGTTCTCGTTCTGATAATAATTTTAGATTTCCTGGCAAAGTTTCAACAAATCAAATTCAGTTTCACGCTGTTGTGGTTGTACCTATTTCCCCCTTTTCTATTGTCTTTGCTTATTGGAGAAAGCTTGACAGAAAACCGAGTTAGACGTTGTGGACTCGTTCACGCGATCGAGTCGTTTGCAAACCGCTTTTGCTTTGAGAAGTGTGATGACGAACAATACTCGGTCACGGGTCAAAAGCTTTGGGATTGCTTGTAGGGATCACAGAACGAACCGGGCTTATGATGAAATTTGGCGGGCTTTTCACTCCCCAGCTTTCCACTACTCGCCCCGCAGTCAGGGGGGAGGACATGAGCGCGCTTCCGGTTCGCAAACAATCGTTCGCTGTTTGCTTTGGTTCAAATACCGCACGGACTGCATTTTATTTTCCCAAGCAGCTTTCAGCGCTGGTGCCTCGGGCGATTCGCAGTCTTCCTCTCACGCACTGATCGCCGAAGTTGTTTTCTCCTTTGTTTGATGTTTGTGACGCTGGCCATTGACGTGGCAAATACTCGCCGAGCTTCTGGCGCCCGTTGATGTTTTATCGAATGTTTTTGAGCGGTGCGAATAACTTCGCCTGACGGCGCTCGCACAAATTAAAAATGATGAAACAAAACGAAGCTTGCGTGAAGTAGTTTGTGGTTTGGCGTTTGCGAGGCAAAAATAAATTTGCTGTTTTGTCTAAACGGTAATTTTGATGTCGAAGCATCAGTTTTTTTGCTTATTGTTAAGTCTTGCGGTAGTTTTATTACAATATGTTTTTTACTGCCTGGTTGACGAAAGTCAGTGCGAGTCAGTACTTAACAGGTTGTCCACTCCATCCATCGATCGATCGCTGTCGTCATTTTAAGTGAAAGTGTTGGCGAATGTCAAAGCAACTTTGCGTGGCAATTTTCAGCAAGTGGCTCGTTGGTCTAGGGGTATGATTCTCGCTTTGGGTGCGAGAGGTCCCGGGTTCAAATCCCGGACGAGCCCAACTTTTCGTTTTTGCAAGAAAGATGAACAAAAAAGGAAATTTGACAAAAAAATTGCCTTTTTGTCGGCTTTTTTTGCATTTGACTTATGTTGAAAACGATCAGGCACATTCTCGATTGATTAATGAAACTTGTTTTTGTGCTTCGGTGATAAGTTGGTACTTCAAGTGCTTTCATTCAGTTTCAAAAGCCTCAGCTGCTGATCATTTTCAGCAAATTACGTTTGTTTCTCATCAAACGTTATTAACATTCGGTTTGCAGTTGGGAGAAAGTTCCCGAGAAGCTCTTCCCCATCCCCGGGAAACGTAACAGCGCCGCGAACAGCAGGGAAGGGACGCCCCCTGTTGTGAAAGGTACGTTGTTCTTTCTATCAGTGGTTCTCAACCATTTCGCTGAAGGAAGCCAAATCTAGACTTGCGACTTCGTTAGAGAGCCGCACTAAGAAATTTTAACACGAGTGAATTAACACGCTGTGTTTTATAGCAGAACGTGATCCGTCACACAAAATATTGGAGGTGTTATTGGAAAGAATGCTAAGAGCCGCACAAAAGGTGCTTTTTTCAACTGCAGTTTAGAACCATTGCTTTTTATGTAGCATTGAGCAGTTTTACACCAATGATGGACACGAGTTACAAATCACTAAGTCGAGTCCTTGACCCACGTCGAGTCGACGTCATTTGCAATAAGTGTCAATGCGAGACCTTGACCATGCCGACTTCCATGGAAAAGGACTCGACGATTCAATTCCGAGTTTTACCTTTTGCTGCCACCAGATGTCGCGTCAGCTTTTTTCGTTTGAGTTTCGTTGTCCAGTTCACTGTAAGCGACTCGAGTCTTCTTTCGATTTGCGCACAGTGACTCGATTCACCGCGTTTTCAGTTGGCGCTTCGGTAGAGAAGCGCACCGAAAGTTATTTTGGATAAGTTTGTCCGCATTTCACAGCCACGCTGCGTCCTCGCATTCAGGGCTGGCGTATTCCACCGGTAACCCAAAGTACCTGAACTTTCTGCCTGATATTGAATGTCTTGAACATCTTTTTGTTTCGGAGTCGCCAGGATTATTTCAGCAAACAGTACTTTAATCAAATTCGACTGGCGGTAAAACATAAAAACAGGTTAAAAAACGGTCTACGTTTCGGTTGTTACAGTTAGAACCACAACATAGTTGTAGTTAGTAACTATCGATAGTTATAGTTATTGATAACTATTGATATAGTTTGGTATAGTAACCATTGATAGTTGTAGATAGTAACTACCGAAACGTTAGCCAGTTTTTAACGTGTTTTCATGTTTTAGCGCCAGTGGAGTCTGATGATTAAAGTACAGTACTGTTTATTAAACGTCTTGTTTCACATTTAACTTCTTTTCGCGTTTCTGCTTCAGGTGATTCCCCGGTAAGCAAAGTCAGGCCCGTCACTCCCACATACAACGCGCTGACCGGGAAGTTGGTCAGGAAAGTGAAAGATCCTCGTTTCGATTTCGTCGTCACCGAAGCCGTGATGAGAAACGTCGAAAGAAAGAAAATTACGCCGCTTTACTCGTCGCTGATTGGTCAGTTTTGTGGTGTATATATCGCTGATTGGCCGGTTTTATGCTGTACTAAATCTGATTGACCAGTTTTATGGTGTACGTATCGGTGATTGGTGGATTTTTGGAAAAAATCTAGAAACGTGAAAGCAGCGTGCAAAAAGGTTATCGTTTTTTAAGAAAAAACGTTGAAAAACAACGTGCAGAACGTTTATCGATTGCTTAGCAGTTCTCTTCCCTATGTTGCTACGTCAACAACTGTGCATTGTGATGCAACATTTACCGTGGCGAAAGTTTTTTTTGAGACAGCATTTTCGTGGTCTGCATATAGTGTGTTACGTTTACAGAACCATTATTTTTGGAGGTTTGCCTGGAGGAGTTATTCGCAAACTACTCATTCGCTGAAATTAAACCAATGGTTTGAGCGTATTGTATCGCTTGGTAAAGTTGATTCCAGTTTCATTTGTTAAATATCGGAATTTTGTCGAACAACACAGATCCGGAAGTCGCAGTTCCGCTTCAGCCTGGAGCACCTTCCCTTGAAAAGTCACCACAAACAGAAGACGAGGTCGCAGCGCCCAAGCCAGCAGGTTCGCGCGGTCTTTTGTACATGATTAACCACACACGCTTCGACTTCCGGGAAAGTTATTTGCGGTTTCGAAGCGTTGTTACGGGTGCGTGCTGACAGTTGCCAAACATTGCAATGTAAACTTTAGTGGCGGTGCCGGCAGGAAAAGGTAATGTTGCATTTCGGCGCGGACTGCCGTTCACAATGTTTTTGACTTAGTTTCTGCCTTCGACCTGATCAGAGAGGACCGTAGTTCTTATTTTGGCGAGCTTTCGTTTTCCAGCTTTGGCATTTGCATATATTCGCTGCCTCGAGAGCGTTTGAGGTGCAACACCGTCTTTCCTGTATTCACAACCATGGACGTCGGAAAGGTCCTTTTCCAGACGATGGCCATAATGTTTTTTTTCCATAGGTAGCCAAAACTTTTTTCTCCAGTGGGGGCCAAAAGTGACAAAATTTCATTTTTCTCTCTCGAAACTAAGAAAACAACCTGTTTTTGCAAAAACTGTCAAATTTCAAAATCCAGGGGTTATTGTCCCCCTGCCCCCCGTTCCGACGCCCATATTCACAACAGTGTCCTTCTTTGTTCATGACGCAATCTTTTATTCTCCCTTATCCGTAACGCGATCTTTCCTTTATTGCGTTGGAACTTTGCGCTCATTGCTAATATCTCAACTTTTCGTGGGCTGAGAGTCGAGAAGATGATTCGTCCCTTCCCCCATCTACCACAAGAGATCGATTGTGACGTCACGTTAACCGCGCGCGCTTCTTGCATCGCGTGTGTTTTTCAGAGCGTGTGAGGAAGCCGAGCATGGCGGAGGTGATGAGTATCGGTTACTCGCTGTCCACCAACGACCTGGAAGATATGGACAAAGAGGTAGCAGAGTTAGTTGTTACCAGTTTTCGTTGTGCAGGATAATTCTGGCCAGGGACCGCCAAGTGGCGCCCGCGGCCTGTTCTGAAAATACCATTAACATGATTAAGGTCTTCACGTCGATGGTTGTCATTAATTTTATCACGCAATTAACGATAAATTGAGCAAATATTTTCTTTCGCAAATGTGCGCCAAACTGGTGGCAATTCGCATTAATTGGTGCCCAAGCATAGGCGCGATTAGGGGGGGGGGGCCCAGTAGGCTATAACGTCCAAAATTTTTAGCTATTCATTTTGTGCTTTGAGAGGCGGTATCCCAAACGAAATACTGTTGTAGCCCAAGATAAAAATATTTGGCTCCCGCTAAAATTTTGAGCTGGCTGCGCCACTGCCCAAGAAGCGCTCTCAGTATCAAGCAGGTCGGGGACTCCTGGTTTGGTCTCTGCTCTCGATTGAGGAATGACTCATCGAGGGACTTTCTAGGACAAATAATATTTCGTCATCGTCTAAAATTGCATTTTTCAAATCTGTCGCCAAGCAACAAACCCAAGCTTCTGTTGTTGTATGAAGTTATTCATCGCTCTTCTGTTAAAGTTCGCTGGCTCGTAGTGTTTCTGGAGCTACGCGCTATAGTCGGTAAAAGGCACTGCGGACCCTCCCTTGTTCCCCCCCTTTCGTCAGCTGACGTCATTGTCACGCTGATCACAAAGGTCCGGTTCGGTCAGAAATGAACGTCCGTCCGCAGTTTTGTGGCTTTGCAAACTGGGCCGTGTAGCTTGATCTGTTGACAAAAAATAAACGAGATATCTTGTTTTCCCAACTTTAACTGACAACTGAATGCAATGGCTTGAAACTGCAAGCAACACAGATTGGGTCACTTAACGTTGCAAACGCTTGGGCAAGTTTGTCTTCACCAAAACAGCTCAACAAGTTATTTAGAAGCAGAAAACTTGCTTTTTCTTTGCCGGCACTTGTTCCAAACTAAACAGTGCGTTTGCATCGTAAGTTTTAATTCGTGGCCGTAAAGTTAAAGAGGAAATCAAGTAAAACCCAGACCTGATCCGATCTTTTCAGTCGCGATTAAATGCGCTTCTTATTCATGCGTGACACACCGGAACGGACTTGCGTTTCGTGTGCGATGACGTTTTTGCGCGTTTCGATCAGGTCGATGACCTCATGAATGATGACGACGACGAGGAGGGCCTGGGAACAGTGATCGAGCGAGCGTCGTCCTCCTCCTCAAGCGACGCTAGCCAGCAGGGACCGTGGTGAGTCGATTGTCCAGTGGCGCTAATTGCTCTGATATCTGATTTTTTTAGACATCAAATAAACTTTCTGTCTGTCTGTTTCCTGCGTCGCTGCAGCGTGCGATGCGATGTCGGTGATCTCCCGATCTCGGGCAGATGTTGCAACCGCTCGGTCAGCGCGGCGTCACATGCGCGATTCACCACAAATGGGAAGTGCGCTAAAAATAGCACCCATAGTGTGTGTCGGAAAAATTATTTCCATTTGGTGGAAAAACTGGTGAAATTTTCGAAACTAAGAAAGTAACCTTTATTGCAAAAAATACAAGAGAAAAATGTTTAAAATTCCAGGGGTTCAGAGCCCCCTCCTTCCCCCTTTCTGACGCCCATGGCACCCAATGTGTGCGTGGCGCGAACAAGCAATAAAATCGAGTGAGCCCGGGGTGTGTCTCCTGTTGCCACTTGCTGCCGCAGTGTGAAGCTTTGCTCTCCGATCGCGTTCAGTAGATGAGGCTCAAGTAGAATGTTTTCCTTCGGACGCATCATGTCTTTCGCCTGTCATCTTGTGTTGGAAAAAATACACTAGCAGAATCGCAATGTTGTGATTGCAACGCCCCGTTATTCACCGTTTGATATCGACCTCCAGCTCGCGACCATCGAAACACCCGAGTTGCACTCCATTGTGTCGTAAATGCACTGACGCCTCATAGGTTCCACAACAAATATAACAAAATGCAAGTCCGTTCGGAAAACAACCAGAACTAGATGAATGCTTGCTTGACAGGTAGGACCCTGTTTCTTCTCACAAGCCGAGAGATCCCAGCAATCGTATCTTCGTCAATCGAGAGGACAGTGGGAGTCCAGGGACCGCATTGATTTTGATAGTTTGATTATTATCAACTGTTTCAGTAGAGAATGTCTTCTCTTAGTTCCGAGTTGATAAAATCAAGTTCCGCCACTGTTGGCCCATCCTTTAAGAAATCACTTCGGCCTCCACTTGGAAAAATTAACTATTACCCCATGGAAAAAATCATCCCGACCACCTTCGTCGTGTTACCAGCAAAACACTTTCGCGTGTGTTTTCTGGCTTTTGACAACCCGGACATTTTCTTCTTACGCAGCTGCTCGACGCAACCTACCGGATCTGGCGTCAACAATGACGACGACGACGACACTTCCGGCAAGTCGACGTCATCGGAAGAAGAGTTCGACCACATGGCGGAGCTGCTTGACCACGAAATGCACTACGACGATGACGATGGCTTGGACACGCTCGACTGAAGCGATGACGTTGCAGTGACGCACGCGCTGCCAGTCGGACGCTGCTGGAAGTCCCGGATGTGGATTTAAAGCCCCGGATGTGGTGGCTTCTGCGCTTTGCGCAGATTTCAGTGCATTGGGATTGTACTGGTGGCGACTGTTCAAACGACAAAACTAGCTGTGCGACAAATGGCCACCTCATGAGGGGTTGGTTTCACCCCCCACCCACAAACAAGGAAAAAAAACGCATCGTCATGCTCGGCAAGGTCGGTCGCAGATTGAGCTGCAAACAAGAGTGAAAAGGTCAACTCGGTTTATTTGCTTCATCGTCGCGCTTTACATTGTTCGCACCACCGCACGCTCGAGCAAGCCTCGGATCGGGTACGAGCAGCTGTGAGCGAGAACTGTGACGTTTTGCTGCTTATCGTGTATCGTGGCAGCGTTTGAGGCCTGTTCGTTCGTTCGTTCGAATCGTTCGTTGATGATGTTCGCACTTTACGTTCCATTCGCCGAAACCCGCTACAGGCAGTGCAACTTGTAGGCCCCGCTGGCCCCAACTTCTGGCCAGTGGCTCCACGACCCTGCCCCCCCTCCTGCTGCTGCTGGGCCAAAACCGACACAAGCGTCGATCACTGCCGTTCTCAGTTGGTTTTCGAAATTTCGGTCGTTTTGTTTCTGCGTGAAACGAAATTTTATTCGTTACGTCAGTGCTTCTCTCAACATGTCATTGCGATGACCCAAATACTATGCGTAAAACAGTGGTTCTCAACCGGTTTTTGGGCCCGTGGACCATCTTTTTCAAAAAACTATCCGCTGGACCACTTAGGTCACGTCATGAGCAAGTAGTCGAAACTGTATTGGCACAAGGTTACTATTGTCAGGAACTTTTTCATCAAGGATTTATGGCACTTTCCTGTGGACCACTATAGAAATTCCAATGTGGACCACGTTGAGAATCACTGGTGAAAGGAATACACAGCTTCGGTAACGTACCTTACTAAACTACTTCAATTTGGGGTCCAAATTTTTTTGTAAGGTTGAATCCGCAACTGCTCGTTCGTTACTGCGTTGCCAGGCAGGAATAACAGCTGCAACCATTGTGATGTCACAATGATAGCAGTTATAGAACTGCAAGAAATCTCGCGTCAGGAACAAAGCGATGCAATATTGCTCAGCATCAATGACATTTCAACGCAAATGAATAATAATATCACTATGGAGTCCCAGGAGAGTTAAGAAGCACTGCTTTGTGTTTTTACAACAGCGTGAAAATCTTTTTTATCATAAAAAAAGCTTCTCGAAGCGCACTGAGCCGTATGAATCGTCGGGCGGCATTTTTCCAACGCTGTATTACGATCTTCGCTCGCGATATCGCTTTGTGACGTCTCGTTTTGTCGCGTGTTCTTTTTATGACGTAATGTTGTTGATCCAGTCACTGGTGTTTCGCTGTCAGCAGTCGTGATTGTTTGAGGGCAGTGTATTTCACTCAGGTTGCCAACACGACACATCAACTCCTCGGGGCCATGTTCGATGCTTAATGGCCTGACGTGGAAATTTCGCCTCCTGTTTTGAGGTTTCATCAAGTCTTCAATTTTAAACAGTTCATTCAGCTGAAATTTATGCAGACTCCAACACTTGCTTCCGCTTGTAAACCTTCCTTCACACTCCCTTTGCATCAGGTGACCTAATATCGGGACACTTCGCGCTAAACTACCCGTTGAAAGACCTAATTTGCAGTGAACTGTTCGAGCGTAGGGCGCGTGGACACTTCATGAAAAATAGTTATTTGGAAATTTCGTTTCTTTCGCTCCCTTTCTGATACTGCCCCCGCGTCAGCCTGACGTTTCGAATTTTTTCGTTCGTTCAGTTTGATAGTTCTTGGTTGCACACGCTGTCCCCCACCCCGTACAGTTCTGACACCAGTGGTCATGTTCCATACATGCAGGGGTGGGGTTGGAACGGCGTTCCCACACACTCTGTTTAGCACTAAACCCCTGCGTATATGTAGTTTTTTGGGATTGCGGCTTCACTAGTGCGTGAAGCGTGTCACCATCACATGATCGTGTGCGTGAAGCGTGTCACCGTCACATGATTGTGTGCAGTCTGTGCGTGAAGTTTGTCACCATCATATGATCGTGTGCTTAGTGCGTGAAGTGTGTCACCATCACATGATCGTGTGCAGTCTGTGCGTGAAGTTTGTCACCATCATATGATCGTGTGCTTAATGCGTGAAGTGTGTAACCATCATATGATCGCGCATAGTTCGTGCGTGAAGCCTGTCACCATATGATCGTGCACAGTTAGTGTGTGAAGTGTGTCACCATCATATGCAGTTTGTGCGTGAATCGTGTCACCATCATATGATCGTGTGCAGTCAGTGCGTGAAGCGTGTCACCATCATATGATCGTGCACAGTTAGTGTGTGAAGTGTGTCACCATCGTATGCAGTTAGTGCGTGAAGTGTGTCACCATCATGT
>Ga0210059_1011735_pt1 | contig 13352 bp, 9 predicted proteins | sample Ectturendosymbi2_FD_188042 | JGI IMG/M metagenome (GOLD analysis project Ga0210059, IMG submission 188042) | Ecteinascidia turbinata endosymbiont from Florida, USA - Sample 2 (SPAdes) (version 2) | ecosystem: Host-associated > Tunicates > Ascidians > Unclassified | place: Key West, Florida...
TTAAGACTGAAGTTCATATGTTTCTTGAGTGTCCTTTCACCTGTGCGTCACGCCGAATGTTGTTAACAAATGTCTCTAAGATTCTCGCCGAGGAAAATGTGTTTTCCTACTCTGAGTTTGCTACATTGAATCCAGCTGAATTGGTCGAAATAATTCTCTTCGGACACCTTAAACTTTCTAAAATTCCGTCATTGCGCTTGTTTAGACAAACGTGTTTGTTTTTGTCCAGAAATACACCCTTTTAATATGAACTCGTTTTCTGTTTTTACTGTTTCATTTGTGTGTATGTGTGTCATTTTTTTTTCTGTGTTTTTGCGTTGCCAATGAGCTCTTCAGGCCTTGGCCTGCCTTCATTGGCTGTTTGTCAATAAATTCAAATTCAATAATAGAATGATCACGGCGTGTGATCCGTATTGTTGCTTGCTTGCCACAGTGTGAAGCTTTGCGCGCTTGGCGCCCGGGCTCTCCGAACGCAATAGTGGAAACTGCAAAAAAAGTCCCCCTGTCTCCATGCTGGCAATATTTCCAATATGTATTGGTCAACACTTTGCATGTGTCGTTTCACCTTTTCATCGTAACTGGCACATTCCTCTTCGGTCCCGCAGCCACGTAAGAAACTTGGAGAAGTGCAGCTAACTTTCAAAATGTAAACTGACAAAAGAAGAATGTTTACGACAGTATTATAAATGGTTTGTAAAATGCGAAGAAATCTTATAAGCTGCATAAGCAACCTGGCTTATCAACAAGTTTCGTCACAACAACTGTTAAAGTTTATTTTGTGAGGTCATGCCTGAACGCATAGCAGTGTAGCTTTTACTAGGCCATGGGAGTTCTCAAGAGATGCAAATGTTTGGATGTGCAGACCAATGCTTATGTTTTTCTTGCAGCTGTGACTTCTAGTTAAAATTTCCTTTAGGAATATTCAGTTACACGATGTGTTCATTGCGTATTGGTGCGATTTAGCTCTGTAGTTATTATCGCTGGCATTAACATCGGGAAACCATCTTCGCTTTTCATGAAATGTACATGCAGGAGTGGATATTAGGGAAGGCGAACGAGGCGGTCGCCTCGGACCCCTCTCTTTTTCAGAGATGCCGAGGGGCCCCCCTTTCGAGAGTTTTGCACTTAGTTTTTGAATTGTTTTGCTTATGAAACACTACCGCCACATTAAATAAGCTCTGAAGCAGGTCATATGGTTTTCAATATAAACCAAAAATATGTCCAAATGTGCCCATCAACAACTTTAATGTGTAGATAAAGAACAACATAAAATTAACGACTTCAAACAATTTATAAGCTAAAATTGACTTCCACGCAGAAGCAAATTCCCAGGCAAAATGAAAAATTTAACTTACTCTCAGCGAAGAAAGTTTCTATTGTAGCATGTGCAGAATAAGAGGCCATTTTTTGATATAACGTAAACTAATACAGGGCATGGGGCCCCTTTTCAAGACCACATACTGTCGTAAAAAGGTGATGGTTTGAAGCCCCTAGATCAGGGATTCTCAACCTTTTCAAGCATGTGGCCCAATTAATCAACAAGCAGAGAGTCCGTGACCCATGGACTGCAACTTCTTTAATGCGACAATTGTTGCGCATGTAGAGATAAGAAATACAAATAACAACTGTAAAAACAACTTTCAAATTAGCACAATGTGCGCTATAGCCAGTGGGAAGGCTTAGCCTGTTTGTTGTTGGAAAACATAGATGTTCAAGGCTCAATACATGATAATGCACCGACTAAGTCATGTTCCACAGCCAGTTTCTAGATTTCGTTTTAATGGCGACACGAACCCCTTTATACCTCAAAATGCTTTCAGTAACTGCATATTGTGCACAACGTGGACATTTCCATGTTGCAATAATTTCTAACACATAATGACGAAAGAAAACACTATGATGTTTGTAGCTCAAGAACTACCCAAGTTTTCTATATAAGTTCAACTTGCAAAACGTACTTACTTCCAATAATAACAGGCCGTGGCCCACTAGTAGGCCATGGCTCACATGTTGAAAAACCCTGCCCTAGACTTTTCCTAGGACACTAACTTCTAATATCCACCCCTCTGTATATTCCCAATAATTTTATTATACAGTAATTTGTAAGATATTCATGGCCTTTGATAGGTAATCCTGGTTCCTTACACTATAAACGTAGCAGATACGTTTTATTAATTTGCATAGTCCAGAAGCGAAAAATTGTAGACTGTGCCCTGAAGCAGCAGTTTGTACATAGTTTCAAAGGCAATACAAAATTATTGCGCGAAGCAAATAAAGCAGCAAAAAATAGGTTGCTGATGGATTGGGCAAGTGTGTTACTTCAACAAACTGTGCAATACAGAAAAAAGAAAGGATTTTAGCCAACAAACAAGATATTGTTACGTGAGTAATCAATTCTGTAATGCTGCGTAAAAGAGAGAACGAAAAACACGCACCTCTAGGCTATAATAAAAAACACTTCAGCGTCCCGAAAGAATGTAGAACTAAGCCGGTGTTAATGAGTTCGGTGCAGTGCCCTAGAGAAGCAAAATTATGTGAGAGAACTACGAATTTTGCCCAGATTTTCGTAGTTTATGCTGGAAAATGCCCAAATCGGATTGTCATCTATAAAGTAATATTGCCCAAATTGCGGGAAAATATCCAAATGATTAAAGAAATGGTCATCAACACTCTACTTTTGAAAAAAAATTAGTCATGCAGTTGATTGAATTACTGTCTGACACATTAGTCAAAGAGTGAAAGCAGTCATAAATTAAAAAATTTAATTTGAACCGTTTGCGAATTTACAAATAATTTTTGCTTGTGCTCTCCCATTTTCTTTGGCCACGTTTCGCTGAACCACTTGACAATTTCAACCCGGTAGCTAAAAAATGGTTGTCGGCTGAGTACATACGTTTTGTGTGTGCGCAGTTGAGTGCAAGTAGTCCATTGATCATGTTTAACAGCATTACACATATATGGCGGCGCACCATAACAAGAGCAACTAACTCTTTTGTTGAAACTTCCTCAACTTTACATGGTATTGCCTGACGCAAAGCATGATATAGCGGACACTCAACAGCACGTCCAAAAGGTCGTAGCCCAAGGATTTTCAATAAGTTCGCTATTGGCTGCACTGCCAATCTGTTTTGCTTTTTTACAAGTGTTTAATTGTGCTATGCGGAAATCGAACAGGCACGTGAAAATGATGCGAAAAACTGCATATTACGCTGATTCACACAGTGGTTGAGTTGAACCTGCGTAGTTCCAAATGGGTTAATTCCAAACGCTTTTCAATTCAATGTTATTGATCTTGCTAATATCATTTGAATAAAGGTTTTATCTACTTGTTGACACACAACTGAAATGAAAACGTCATTCCATCACTAAAGCTGCAACATAGTCGCCAAAAAATATTTTCTGTGGTATTTAAATTACAGTTTTTTCTGCAACTTGTACGCATTTTAACGCTTTCACTCCTGGTATGAAAATATACACTTTAGAGATTAAATTCAGGTTGGGATTTTGCTGTATGCGCTCGAGAAAATAACCTTGTCTTACCAAAGAAAGTTTTTCAACCACAGTCTGCTTATTCCAAGTGTGCTTTGCGACTGACATGTTGTATTTAACGCCAGAGGCGTTGAACGTCTGGTGCGGCGTCACAATGAAAGAAACAGCCTTTGATTTTTGGATAGGGGAAGCCAATAAATGTAAGGAATGAAATTGTGCGAACAAATAAAGTATTCAGTGCAGTTTCGTTCAAATTCCAAGCTTTTCGGCAATTCAAGAAATTTTTGTCCGATTTTTCGCAGTGTTTAAGCTGTGGACGGCTGATTATCTACGGATATGGAGACGCCAGACTGGACCGTGTCAAGATGGTGTTAAACAAAACCCTAGGAAAATAGAGCTGTGGGAAGCGCACCGCATCCGAAACAAAAACGGCAAATGTTAAAATAAATCCGAAACATGCAATAATGTGATTAAAACTTCCAGGGCTAAGGTTGAAACAACGCAAAAAGTTAGCGAAACTTACGTGAATCAGATCGACAAATGATGAAATTCGAAGGAAACTTACTCACAGAATAGACCGAAGCTTCCAAGAACTATGTAGATAAAAGTTGGACTAAGATCTAAAGTGCAAGGACATGAGCGAAACCTGCAAAAAGTTATTTCACACATCAGCGGCCTAGCTAGCCCAAAATTTTGGAGGGGGCAAAATGTTTTATTTTAGGGGAGCAACAGTATTTTGTTTAGGATACCGCCTCTCAAAGCACAAAATGACTGGATATTCTAAAAATTTGGGGAGCGTGGCCCTCTGGCCCCTCCCTGGCTACGCCTGTGTCACACATGCTGAAGTGGAAACGAAACGCTAGAACTCAACTGCAGCTTTTCTCATACACTGTGCGGATTGTAACAGCAGTAAATCCCAAACTTTCTTGTGAAGAAATTTTGCAACAGAACTGTTTTCTCAGAAATGCGCGATATTTTTGTTTTTCCAGGTTTAATCATGAGCTCGACTGTTGCACGGATAACATCTCCTGAAATTTTTGATTGAAGTTGTGGAAATATAATGTGTGCTTGACTTAATCTGTGGTTTTCAAATATGTACTTGACGCTAAACTTGATATAGATAATTTGAGCACGGCATGCAAATTGACCGATAACTTCGCTGTGCGATTCCGTTTACTGATATGTTAATGTTACTTCGCAAAGTTCCAGCTAGTGTTAATTAAACAAATCAGTTTCATGAATAAGATAAAAATTGTTTAAGGGTTTTCAGCCATATCATAAAATCTTCTAAATTCTGAAACGTGTGTTAAAAATGTGAGGTGGAAATGATTTGGTAAAGAGGGAAACAAAAAAATTTTTAATCTTAGTAAAAGAATAGCTAATGAGAAATACTTGCAGTTCGCACCAGGAATCGTGGTTTGCAAGTTTAGAAGTGTATTCTATTTCAGGTAAACTCTTAATTTTATTATAAAATGGTTTTCTTGGGTTGCGCTGAAATTTCAGTCTTCGAGAAAATGTTTCACCTTGTGGTGAGAATTCCCCACACTGGTCCTTAAACCAACTGCCTGCACAATTGGAGAAATCTCATTTGAGCCTTTGTCGGATGTTTTTCTTGGAAGTTTTGTCTCATTCTAGCACGTTTTGATCTTAATCTCAATAGTTCAGAGTTTGTTCTACAATATTTCAATTTTCTTCATTGTGTTAGTTTGTTCCTGCATGTTTCAGTGTCATACTTTTCAACGTTTTTTTTCATATCCACCTTATATCTTCGGTTTTAATCGTATTTGGCTTTAATCACCCTTTTCGTCATTAATTTGCAGTGAGTACAGTATTTGGAAAGGTTGGTCTTCGCAACCATTAATTTCTTTCCTTGTCAATTTCACTGCATTTTCGGTCAACTGTATGTGAACCCCGCCCAAGCCGTATGTCTCCCTGATCGATTCACTGAGTCAGTCATGCAATTCGGTAACTCAGGAGTTATGAATGTCTGTCCAAAACATTGATGTAGCATTTCAGAACCCAGAATCTGCGACTCACTACAAAGATTACAGTATCGTGGATTAAAATCCAGTCATCTCATAAATTCATCGATATACAATATTCTAGTCATTGGTAAACGTCACATCCTCAACGTCTCGGGATTGATAAGAAATGTAGCGTTATCTTCAGTAGACTTTTTGGTCTAGGTCAGCTGTGTTCAACCTAAATTCTTTACTGAGTCAAAAATCATGTCATTATTTTAATGAGGGCCACATATTGAATGGTTTACTTTGATCTTATCAAACCAAAATTTAGTTTAGGTGCTGTACTGAATGAAAGCATTCGGACCTTAACTCTAATAGTAACAACTGTTTGGCACCTTGTACCACTCCGTAAGTGTGATTGTCATAGGTAAGTTCAGTGCCAAGGGAACAACAAGGGTAAAAATCAGAAAACTAGTAATAAGTTTTGCAGCAAGGTTTCTCCCGCTACGCAGTACAGACGTGATAAAGTGGTATTTAGGACCACTGTATCAAAAATGTCGAATTTAAGTTATCAAAATAAGGACAGGTTGTCCATTTGTACTTAAGCTTTTGGAAATGTGCTTTCCCGTTTACTGTTTGGCCCGTCCAGAAATCAGATTTAACCGCAACATCACTCAACCAAGGCACATTCAGTGCATCATGATTTTGCCTCTAATTCGCAGATGAATTAAACCAAAGCAAGGTGGGGACGCGAGCCCAGCACACTGACCAAACCAAGAAGTGCCACACAGCTACCATTGGTTTAGTCGTTCACGCTTCTGCGGATGGAATTGCCCTGGGAGCTGCTGCAAGCACTGATAGACACGACTTGCAGTTAATTGTTTTCCTGGCAATAATGCTGCACAAGGTGAGTAACTGGAGGTGAGGTTTTCAAAATTTTCAGCCTCCAGTTTATTTTTACGTTTCAAATGGTGTTTAGAGCGTTGCAATTTGTTTTTCAGTCAGAAACATCTTTCAAAAATGTAGGGAGACGTTAACATACAATGGCACAACAATCCCGTATTTATATTTTAGTAAACAACACTACTGAATGCAGACGTGGAAGCATAGGACACCAAAGCTTAATCAGATACCGACAGTGTGTCACTGCACTGCGTACTCATGCTAGTTTTAGTAAGTACCATGCTTCGTGGATGTACTGGAACAGCAAAAGTGTTCTCCAGGTGGATGTTAGTCCGGTACTTTTATCACAGACATGTGAAATTGTGTGCAATACTGTTTCTATATGTGCAAATTCTACTTTGAGCATAATTTGAGGACTGTAGCTTTCTTGTCGAACTTCTTGACGATTTTCCCAAATTGGTCTTGTTGCACGTCGGGTACGCAAGGCTAAGTTAGGCAATTGCCCCACCCCTTACTCCAAAAATACAAAACTTGAGTAAATCTCGAAAATACCGCTCGAAAGAGCGTCTAGAAAAAATCAGCTACTGCAAGAATCCGCCTTAAACTTCATTGTTATTATGTCTAAAATTAAATTGAAAAAAGGACTTGCCCAGATTGGGCAGGTAGCCCTAAACAGGGATTTATGGAAATTGGTTGCTATAATGGTGTTGTGTGATCTCGGAGGCCATGCTTTGCCAAGCCACCATGAAATCAAACGTGCGCCTAGATTTAATAGGTCAGATACTGATGCAATGCTTTTTTTTTAATCCGCAAAAAACTAAAATCTTCCAAAAACAAGGAAATGCATTGCCTTTGCACTAGCGGACGTGCTCGTTATTAGGGAACAAGTTAACTAACCACATGGAGTAGACAGATTATATTTCCACGCGAATGGGATTTTTCCTGTGAAATAGGATTTGACTGTGGGCTTTAAATTCGTCAAATCGTTAGTAATTTTACGTCAAATAGCAGCAATTTTGTGAAGTTGAATACCATTATTATGTGTTCACAGCACAGTATGTGGAAGTTCGGTGCCATGGCGTAGTGATGCCAGACCCCCGAACATAAGGTTGTTGGGCTCTTCAGGTGACAACCAAAGACGGGTCACCTTTTCATTTTCATTGGTGCCCCAATCGGACATTCGAGTGTATTTTAGTCACAGCTATGTAGAGGCTAGACATTAGGCTTGCACATGATATAATATACTCGGTAATACTAGTTTTGTAGAAATCCCATGGGTTGGGATAGAAAAAAAAACAGCCCATGGACAAGCCTGTATGTTTCACCAGATTTTTGCCTAGTTGCTGTTTGTTTGTCCAAACATATGAGGAAACATCTTCATTTGCATTGCATTTTTTAAATGCGGTTTTCCGCGGGTGGTCAAAACATGGGACGAATGTCTGCGGCATGTTGTGCCTTGCTGTTGTTATTCACGTCAATCGCTTAATGTCCACAAACAGTAAAGGGAATTAAAATTGTTGTGGGAGACCAAACAAATTTTATCCTGCTACTGTATTAGTACTTTTATAATAATTATAAAACAATAATTGTAACATTAGTATGCCCAACCTTTTCCAGTATTTTGTACCTCTAGCTGTGAATATGCCTCAAAAACTAAAGACAGTCCAACCTCAATTCTGCTCAGCTTTCGAGCAGTTATGTCCAGATTTCTTTAAAGAAATAAGTTTACTCTATATGTTACTTAGCTTCTCCTCAGAGCCTCAAACCGTCCAAATTATTTCCCATGTTTCACAATTTTCGGCTGCGGGATGTTTCAGCTTTCTGCCCCACATTTCGTGCAGACTACTATTGGTACGTGAGTAAAATCATTGGTCGCTGGATCGCTGCAAGGATGATAGTCGAAATGCAGGATAGCTAACGTTTTGTACCCGTTTTATAGGTTAGCGCTGTTCCAAGCCGTTACCATCCTTGATATTTCCACAGTTACAGGGAAATTTATGGCAGGTCGCTTTTACTGACTGCAGCCAGATATACAAGGTTTTTATGTCATCAAATGAAACATGAAACGTTATTTTTGTGCGCACACGTACATAAAAGCTCTGTACTTTTTTATCAAAAAGGTGATTACTTGAGACTTCAATTTGTTTCAATTCTACCTGGTATTTTGTGTCTTTCAGGCTCCTGCTGCATTCGGATTAGTTTCGTTTTTGGTCCACGAAGGTTTGGAGCTCAGAAAAGTGAAAAGGCATCTACTGATATTTTCGCTGGCGGCACCAGTGCTCGCCATCTTGACATTCTTGCTTCTTAACCGGGTAATTCTTGTATTTGCTGCACGACCGATGACTGTTCAAGAGAAGAAAGACCTTCCGATTAACTTAGATTGTTTCATATTTCAAGTTCACACAGAAATAGTAGATCGGTTCTTAGCTCTTAAACATCTGAACGGTTTGCTGTGAATGAATCATTTGCTGACTCGGTCATTTTCCGACTTGCAGATGTCAATTTATATATTTTTTCAGAGCGACAGACAAGTTCTTTCTGATTGGAATGCCACTGGCTTAGCGATGCTGTTTTCAGCCGGAACTTTCCTGTATGTTGCCACGGTTCATGTTTTGCCGGAAGTGTCGCATTCCAGCAACGGGGCAAAAAATTTATCTGTATCTGAACTCGCCATTCTTGTTTGCGGCTGTTTATTGCCACTCGTTTTAAGTCTAGGTCATCATCACTGACAAATGGCCTCGTACCTTGCCAAAGCGTTTTAAATGACCTTTAGTGCAATCTTATAGTTAATTCAAGTTGAGCGCTTATTGTTGTTTGTTGCACCAGCAGCGATATACAACAACCTGAGTTAAATGTACCCCATATGGGTATAGTTTCGTTCAGCAATCGTTGCAACAAAATCGTGGTCTTGGTGGTCAAAGGTCAGGTTGGTATAGTCCATTGCGCTGGTGTGACAAAGATATGCGCGATCGATCGTCAAGCAGTCGGACGAAACTTACTTTGCGGTAAACTTCTTTTATTGCGGTCCTTATTGCCTACGCACTGCTTCACTTCGTTTTCGAAAGAAATGTGGTTGCAGTTGCACACAAAATGTATAAATGTCTCTTTCATTCTATGACCTTAGGTTGTGGGTACTTGTGAATGTCATTTCCCTTCAGAGGTTTGTTCCAGCTTGTTCATTTTACTTGTGGGGCTTGATTGACTTTGCCATGCTAGGATGGATGCGGATGTCACATCTGTTGCTTGGTGTTTTCCATTTTCTACGAGCGAAGTGTTTTTATTGCGCTAATAAAACAACAACAAAAACCTTTTCATTATTTTATGGTTGTACGGTTTCAACTGCAAGTGCATGTCGTTAGTGAAACATGTGTGGGTAATTGGCTGATTTTCAATCAGTATCTTCCGAGCTGCAGAGCTGTCTGTCAGACGTGATAAAACCGAAATTAATGGAGGATTCACGATTTTTTCCCAGTGCAGTGTGCTTTGTCGGAGACCACATAGTTTGTAAGATTACGTCATAAATATTAATGATATGTGGAAATACTAGCGACTGCGTCAGTCATCCTCTACCTAGATACTTGAATCCGCACATGGGCCCTCCCACAACGCCTGGGCCTCAGGCCCCCACCATCTAAATCCGGCGCTGATGCCTACTGTGTGTAAAGCATTGCCGCCAACAAAGCGCATTTTTTGCAACCAATGCTCCCTCTAAAGTGCGCAACTGCGCTGTGCCACCAAACCATTTGCGTAGTAAAACCTCATATAAGGCACTTGTAACATTCCAAAACATTGGAAAAACAAGAAGCTATTTGAATTAATGTGCGCTTTGTTCGTATTTTGATAAGATTTCATACTTGTTCTAATAATTCACAAAACTTGTAATCCATTTAGAACTCTGCTAACTTAGAGGATAGAGGTGTGCGAACTGATTTTTTTGAGTTCGGATTCAAACCTGTTCTGCGAAATTTCAATTCGAGCCCACTCCGGATGCGTTACCAACATGACACAAGCAATCTGACTCCTGTTTGACTCCGCGTAAATATACAGTACGTCAAGCAAATAACCGGTAACGTTTTTTCGGTAAACACAAAATCCAGTTCGGGTACAGCAAAAAAACTGATACCGTTGGAGGCAGCAGGAGTCCGGATCCATAAAAACAGAATTCCGTGCACTCTTCTATAACTCAGTCTTAAAAAATTCATGCTCACTAAACCAAACATTTGCCCTTAGAGGGAAAACACTGCGTGCAACTGTTGCCGTAACATTGGGCATTTTCTTTGTGGTGTAGAAAGGGTGAAGTGTTGTGTACATCCATTTGCGTTGCATCGTCAACAACCTGAAAAGGAGAAGCAAAACATCGACTTTGCTCCCCACCTGGAAAAATTTCTGCGGACGCCCATGGCAATCAGATTTTTTATATTCGTCCTTATTCTTTGAAAACCACAACCGCATTTTACGTTATGACTGAGTGCTCGGACGTGACAGTGTTAGGTTGGTTAACGAACAATATTGTAAGGAAGTGCCTATAATCCTGTCGTTCTATTTCCAACGCCGTTTTAAAACGTTCTGTCTGTTTTTTTCAATATGCGTTGTGGAGACAGTGACTTTGTATCTGGTTCAGACATTAGAACAAATAAATAAATGACCAGCTTGGGATCTAGCTGAAACAGTTGACGAGGTTGCTTAAAATAGGCATGATTTCGAAAACCGTACCAGTAAGGTATCGTGAGAAAAATTGCGGATTCTGGGTTAAATAAGGTGAAGTAGTCGGGAATGAGTAAGCCAAAATATCCCTATAAATTTTACGTTTTTTTAACATTGTTTTGCCTGCCCGCGGGCATGGTTTGAACATTGCCCGCAGGCACGGTTTGAGCACCACTGGCCTACGATGTGGCCACTGCTCTTTAATCATGGATTTTCCAATTGTGGCGATCGCACAGCACGACAGTGATCACGCTGCTGATGCGAGTGCTATAGTTCGACTAGGGGTGATATTCTTCAGCTTCTGCGTGTAATTGTAAACGTTACAACTTAGTTTTAAGATAAACAGACAACTCATCTCAAGTTTATGATATTTTATGGTTAACCCCAACGGTTTTCTTTATCTCAGAAGTCGAGCAATGAGGATAATACAATTTGTCTTCAGACGTATTTATGTCTTGTGCACCTATTCAGGGGTGTAATGAGGTTAGATGGCGCCCGGGGCAAAACACAAGTTTGGCGCCCACATGGTCGAACCTGAGTTCTTTCGAAAGCAAATTTACTGTATTGAAGAAAGTACTTGTGACATTGTTGGGACTTTTCGGCGCCTCCCGCAGTAATTCAGCGCCCCCCAGTGATTCAGCGCCCCCATAGTGAACTGCTCCGGATAATTGTGCCCCCCTCGTTTCGTCCCTGCACCTAATCGTAAATTTTAAGAGCATTTAAAAAATTTATGCTCATGACTACAACAAACATTTCAGAGTATGGACTTTTGTATTTGGTCGACCTAATGCGCATCGGGAGCGGCCTTGACTCCCTTGGATTTTGAAATCTGATATTTTCCTATTCATTTTTTTGTAAAAAATGTTTTTTCTGCTATTTCTGAGTTGCTAAAATGAAATTTCAACTATGGTTGACCCCCCTGAAATGAATCCTTCGGACGCCCTCGGTCGAGCTGAGAGTTAAAACGCGAAATGGGTTGAGGCGTATTGACTCGAAGGTAGCGTTGGGGAAATTAATTCACCTGCGGTTTGAAAAGTTGATCACTAAAGTTCAGGAGCAGTGCAGTAATTAGTAAACGGCTTTCTGTTGTAAATATATGCAGTTTCCTATCAGTTTTTGTGGTTTTGATATGTGTCTGTGGCCTACTCTGCAGTGGCAGAGGTCTGGAGTGAGCCCGTAGTTTTCATGTTCTGTGTCATCGCTCCTTAAAATACTGTACACAGCGGCGATTCTAAGTGAGGGCTGGGTGGGCCATGGCTTCCAAGATTTTTGCCTGGCCACCCCAGTTTTTTCTTAATTTCCCGATCAAGTTCGTTTGGTTGACATAAACAGTAGATAACTTTCGGCCAGCAATATTTTAACGATAATTTAGAAACCCTCTAGCCTGCATTCAATATTTCCCAAATGCAAGATAAGCTGTGTTATTTTTGACGGTCGGGTACCTAGAATTGCATATGACGACACACACCAGTAGTTGCTCGGATCCTGCGTGAAATTTAGTCAGACCGCGGTCGGTATTGAAAAATTCAGTTCGAAACTAAAAAACAGTGACAGAAATGAGAAGATTGATCTTTCGTGCATTTCAGGGTGAGATGGAACTGGATTATATTACTATCAGCAGATTTTTGGTTGTCCCAGTAGCAAAAGGTTTGTGAAAGCATTAAGAATTGGTGTAAGTCAGCTATGTCCAACCCGCCGCCCAGGCGAAGGTTTTGTGCGGCCCAGTTTACGTTTTCGCTGTAGTAAAAGTATCCTACATACTGACAACCTTTTCTTATTTTGATAACCTTGAATTTGACATTTTTGATGCAGGTGTCTCCTCAGTGCCACTTTACCACATCTGTAAACATTGCAATTAGGATTCGAACGCTTTCAGTGTATTAGCTTCAGTTAAATTTGGTTTGCTCAGATCTAAGTCATTCAATGCGCGACCCTCATTAATATGTCATCAAATATGCGGCCCTGGTTAAGACAGCAACATGATTTTTGGCCCAGTAAGACAATTGGGTTGGACATAGGTTTAAGTTAATATATCCTGGCTGAAGTATTGCGTTCTGCTGCTTTGTGTATATGACTTTGAAACATCTATGTAAGAGGTTCGTGACTACTGTTGCAGCTGACTGCATCGCCTTGAACTTTTCGGGACATTAACTAACAGGAAAGCAACCAGCAGCAATAGAGCTCCCTCACTGAGTTCACTCTACTACTAGGTTGCACTATCATTATATAGGGATAAGAGAATTACGATAATTCGCTTGTGGTGACTATCACAGTGACTTGTTACTCATGGGC